>TARA_R110002012_G_scaffold6531_2_pt1 | contig 100168 bp, 84 predicted proteins | sample TARA_R110002012 | Tara Oceans TARA_R110002012 (sample SAMEA4396515) | marine metagenome | biome: Westerlies Biome; feature: [DCM] deep chlorophyll maximum layer (ENVO:01000326); material: water (ENVO:00002006), including particulate matter (ENVO:01000060) such as... | depth 40 m
ATAAGGCTGGGATACGACTTTATTACCTTTAAGATTAAATGTGATATTTTTTGTAGGCTGTTCAAATATATAGCTATACTCTCCCGGAGCAATTTGCTGTAAAAAATATACCTCATCATTAAATCTCACAGACGCCTCCTCAGGAATTATATCTCCCAGCGTGCGCACGCGCAACTCAAAATCTTTATTTTCTATCGCCTGTAAATTCTCATTGACTACATAAAAACTAAACGGTGCTGGTGGCTCATATGCCTCGTTGTAATTTACAACACGCTCATAACTTGTTGAGAAAACCTTTTCCTTCCCTGCATAGTTTGCAATGAGAAATATAACTACAGGTATTGCAGCATATTTCAGGTACTTCTTATTTTTTGTAAAATCTATAGCTAGTCTAAAAGGGATAGGCTCAAGCTCTTCACTCTTCTGCTCTATGCTTGCGAGCATGAGCTCTGAGTCTGTTACTTCACTATGTAATTGCAAGGTGTTTATAAGCTTGTCGCTTACTTCTGGAAAATAATTTCCTATCAAACTAGCAGCATCCTTGTAGTTGATACCTTTTGACAATTTAAATAATCTGGCTAGTGGTACTGCTATAAACTTGATGAGTAAAGCAACCTCTACTACTATAAACGCCCAGAAAAGAACCGTTCTTCCCGCTGGACTAAGCCAGAAAAAGTACTCAATGAGCAGTGTGATTAAGAAATAAAATAGGCCTAGTGCAAAAAACAATATTGCACCGCGCAGCAATTCATTAGTGTAATATTTTCTAATAAATCCCTCTAGCTTCCTCTCTATTTTTTCAAATCTATTCGTCATCTATCCTAATTCTCTTTATAGCAACCTCTAAAGTACTATTTTATTATGTTTTAAGAGGATGTCAACATTTACAAAGATATCACTGTGATCTTCATAAAAAACTTTAAACCGTAATCGTTAAGCCTTTTTAAAGGCTTAAAAGTATCTTTGCACAAAATCTAAGACTATGTCTCAAAACGTTCGGGTGCGATTTGCACCTTCACCTACTGGGCCATTGCACATCGGTGGTGTGCGTACGGCGCTTTTTAATTATTTATTTGCAAAAAAACATGGAGGTACTTTTATCCTCCGTATAGAAGATACAGATCAAAATCGCTATGTACCTGGTGCAGAAGATTATATACGTGAAAGTCTAGACTGGTGCGGGATTTCGTATGACGAGGGGCCTACTAAAGATGGTGGTTTTGGACCTTATAGACAAAGTGAACGTAAGGATAAATATCACGCTTTCGCGAAAGCGTTAGTAGACTCAAATAATGCGTACTATGCATTTGATACTGCCGAAAGTCTTGATGCACACAGAAAAGATCACGAAGCAAACGGCAAAACCTTTATCTATAACTGGCACAATCGCCTTAAACTAGATAACTCTCTCGTTCTATCACAAGAGGAAACAGAGAAACGTATTGCCGCTGGTGAAAACTATGTAATCCGCTTTAAGTCTCCACAAGATGAAATATTACAACTACGTGATGAAATACGTGGTGCTATGGAGATTGATACTAACATTCTAGATGATAAGGTGTTATTTAAATCTGACGGGATGCCTACCTATCACCTAGCAAACATAGTAGATGACCATTTAATGGAAATTACTCATGTGATACGTGGTGAAGAGTGGTTACCATCTCTAGCGCTTCACGTATTATTGTATAGAGCCTTTGGATGGGATGCGCCAATATTTGCTCACCTTCCACTTATTCTTAAGCCCGTAGGAAAAGGAAAATTAAGTAAGCGTGATGGTGATAAACTAGGATTTCCAGTATTTCCGCTACAATGGGAAGATCCAAAATCAAAAGAAATCTCATCTGGATACAGAGAAGACGGTTACTTTGCAGAAGCCATGGTAAACATGCTTGCCTTTCTAGGATGGAATCCTGGAACGGAGCAAGAAATTTTTAGTCTAGAAGAACTTGTAGCAGCTTTTGACTTAAAACGTGTTAATAAAGCTGGAGCAAAATTTGATCCAGAAAAGACTAAGTGGTTCCAGCAGCAGTATATGCAAGAATCTCTTGTAGCACTTATAGCAGATCAATTTATGACATTCTTAAAGGATAAGAATGTTACCGCTACAGAGGAATATACTACACACGTAGTTGATCTTATTAAAGAACGCGCCATATTTGTAGAAGATTTATGGACACTAGGAAGTTACTTCTTTACTGCTCCAACGGAGTTTGATGAAAAGGCAGCGAAGAAAGCTTGGAAAGAAGATACTGCAGCCATAATGGAAGAGGTAAAAATTATCTTATCTGGAGTATCAAACTTTACCACTATTGAAGCACAAACAGCTCTTAAAGAGTGGATTGTAGCAAAGGAATTAGGTTTTGGAAAAGTAATGCAACCTTTTAGATTATCACTTGTGGGCGCTATGCAAGGACCTGATGTTTTTGATATTGCTACCACAATTGGTAAAGAAGAAACATTACGACGTATAGATTATGCAATTACCACACTAGGATAACTGTTATACATCACATTATTAATTAAGGCTACAAATCATTGATTTGTAGCCTTAATTTTTTACAGATAGTTTATAAATAAAAGACAACTCCAGCAGCGATTATTGATGCATTGCCTTTAAAATCTCTCGCATTGTTATCAATAACAAGGTTTTGATTATTGAGATTATTGAGGATGTTTGTAAATCCATATTGGTACTGCAGCGTGAGTCTTACGTGTTCAAAACCCCCTGTAAGTCCTATGACACCAAAACCATTTACTCGAGATATTTCTTGTATGTCACTTGCGGTAAGAGTAGTATAACCGCTTACTATATTTGTGCTTTGACTAGAATTATCTAGCTTCATTTTACTGTTGATAAGTAGTGCAGGTCCAATGTCTACTGCTAGATGGTTTGCAATTAAATTATAACTGAGTAATAGATTAAGTTGAGCACCTATGATATTATATTGAGTATCCTCACTAGTAAGTTGATCTAAGGAAGTTGTTTGAACTGTAACCGCAGTACTTAAAAAATCAATCCCGTAAACCATACCCCAATTATTATACACATTTCCTCTAGTAGTAAAACCTGCTAGAAAACCTGTCTCTCCTTGTACATCAAAGTTCTTTGTATCTATATCCATCAAAGCAACTTTACCTTGAAGGCCTATACGATTGTAGTTACCACTACTCTTGTAAGATTGAGCATTAATAGTTGTTGATGTGACAATTACTAAAACGAGAAGCGATAGATATTTCATAGGGGATTATGTAAAGAGGTTATGCTTAATTAATGGTTCTAAGGTATAATAACTTTGAGGCAATCAAGAAACTTTTAGTTTATGTGTTACATTTTATCGATTATGGCTACTTATCTTTAAGATTACAATAATCACCATCAATAATTTTTAAAAATATCCAATATGGGACAGATTCTTTTACCAGTATTAATAGTACTAGCCATACTTATAATCCTTTCGGGGATATTTATGGTTAAGCAACAAACCGCCGCTGTTGTGGAGCGTTTTGGAAGATTTATTGGAGTGCGTAACTCGGGGCTTCAATTTAAAATTCCTGTATTTGATAAAATTGCAGGTCGTATTAATTTAAAAATACAGCAGCTTGATGTTGTTGTTGAGACTAAAACTAAGGATGACGTTTTTGTACGTCTTAAGATATCTGTACAGTTTCAAGTAGTAAAAGATAAAGTGTATGACGCATTTTATAAACTTGAAAATCCTCATGATCAGATTACTTCTTATGTATTTGACGTTGTAAGAGCAGAGGTTCCAAAAATGAAACTAGATGACGTTTTTGAGCGTAAAGATGATATTGCGATTGCGGTAAAACGTGAGCTTAACGAGGCTATGTCTAGTTATGGTTTTGACATCATTAAAACGCTTGTAACAGACATAGACCCAGATATGCAGGTAAAGGCAGCTATGAACAGAATTAATGCAGCAGAACGCGAGAAAGTGGCTGCAGAGTTTGAAGCAGAAGCAGATCGTATCAAGATTGTAGCAAAAGCTCGTGCAGAAGCAGAATCTAAGCGCTTACAAGGACAAGGTATTGCAGATCAAAGACGTGAGATTGCTCGTGGTCTTGAAGAGTCTGTAGATGTACTAAACAATGTGGGGATTAATTCTCAAGAAGCATCTGCACTTATTGTTGTGACACAACACTACGACACATTACAATCTATGGGAGAGCAAACTAACTCTAACTTAATTTTAATGCCTAACTCACCACAAGCTGGAAGTAATATGCTTAATGATATGATAACTTCATTTGTAGCTTCTAATCAAATAGGAGAACAAATGAAAAAAGATAATGAAGCAAAAGGTATTGTTAATAAGAAGAAAAGAGACACTCAAGAAGATTAATAATTACCATTGATCTCATAAAAAACCCCAAGAACAAATTGTTCTTGGGGTTTTTATTTATTTATAAAATAAGTCTTTACACTTTGTAATCTCCGTCCTTGTTCACTTCCTTGACACGCTTGTATCCAAAAATGGTACCTAGTAATTTTGTAACTACTGCTTTTTGAATCAAAGATCCTACAAGAGTTCCTAATGATGAAACTGGAGAAAATCCAGAGCTCATACCATTTTTAGCTCCATTTATATTGAGCCTTACCTCCTCCTCGCTTATTTGTCGTTTAAGTTTGAGAATTTTAAGATCATGCTCTATTTGTTCAAAACTACTATATTCTCTCATCAGTGTTTATATTTTGAGTTGCTACAGGAGCAACTGGTGAAACATCTGGAAGTGAATCATCACTAAAAGCGAGTTTACTATATTTCTTAAGTAACATAGTTTCGAGAGGCTTTGCAGCAAAAAGAAATACTAAAAAGAATATTACTAAGTAAATTCCTCCTACAATAAAGAATCCTGCACTCAAGCTATCTAGAGACTCCCCTATCACAATTGAAAGGCCTATAGAAAAGAACATCATTGCTATAAGACCAAAAGTTGCTCTCAAAGCTAAGTTTGCACTACTTACTAATCCTCTCATTCCATTTTTGAACAAGCTTAGTTTGTAGTATTCTGCAGTGACTTTGGCATATTCCTGCCCGTTGTCTGTTAGTCCTTTTAAGTTATTTGTTAACTTTTCAAAAGCCATATCTGATTGGTTTCTTTTGGCTTATGATAATGCTTTCTCCACTTTGGCTACATTTTTATCTACAACTGCATCTTTTTGAAGTTTTGCATTTTGTACACGTAACTCAGCTAGTTTTGTTTCTAAAGTTGAGATTACATCATCTGCTTTATGACTCGCTGTTGAAATAGAGTCATTTAACTTTTCTTCAAAAGTTAACTTAGCTTTCTGAGCATTATCTGTAAGCGAGCTTCTTGTTTCTTTAAGTTGCTTTACTAATTTATCCTGCTCTTTCTTAGCTTTCTTAGAAAGATCTTTTCTTGTTTTAGTTCCTTTTTCTGGAGCATATAAAATTCCTGCTGCTGCACCTATTGCACCACCTAAAACTAACGCTAACAATGTATTACTTGACTTACTCATATGATTCTATTTTATATTAATAATTGGTTGAGTGTAAAGATATTTTGATATGTTTCTTTTCTCCGTTAATAACCGGTTAATATCTCTTTAACCAACTCACAATCTTTGTTAAAAGTAGTCTCTTATCTAGATAAATTTAAGCTTTAATCTAAAATACTGTTAAATTATCTTACTTTAATTATAAACTAATAGCCCTCTAAATTTTAATTTAGAGGGCTATTAACTTAAAAATATTAAAATCTTTAGCTTAGAATTGGTAAGCAGATATAACTCTATTCTTCTCATTTACAAAAACAACATTATCTACTTCATCTATAAAGTAATTAGGTGTTTTGTCTAAGAGTTCAATTTGTTTATCGCGTTTACCTGTGGCCTTATTTATCATATAAATATAATGCTGAGAACCTGTTTCCTTTTTGATTTTTGCAACTATAAATTTATGAGAATCAATAGATTTTGAGTTAAAATAACGTGTTTTTGTTATTTCAAAAACCTTGTAATAAGTACTAAGATCACCATCTACAGAATTTTCATCACCTATATATAATCCAACAACAGAATCAGTATTTGAGGTAACATCAGATTGATCACCTCTTGTTCTATATGCGCCATTAGATAGCGAAGAAAGCATACTTATGTTCTCCATAGATCCTTGTATATCTAAGTCTACTCCTGCAATATTTAATCCCAATTGCGCTAACCCTACAAATCCTCCTAGACTAGATGGTGGTGTATAGTAATCTGTATATTTCAAATTTCCAGATGGTTCTAATAAAGACATATGCTGGTCTGTTTGTAATAAATAACCTGCCCCTGGCACATACTCTGCAACTAGGGGCGTTTTTCTTTTTACCGCTTCCAGATCAATATCTTCTGCAAAAAGATTAATATCTCCTGTGGTAAGATCAAACTTATAACCATTGCCATTTTCAAAAAGAACCACTTTATCTTCTTGATTATCATAAGTTACTGCTGGTATGGTTCTAAATTTTACATCTCTTTTCCAAACATCTTTACCATCTTCAAAATCAAGAATATTTGATCTTTCTGTTGAGACATATAATACCCCTTTTTTTGTAGGTGTTACATAATATGCATACCCTTTTACTTTGCTATTCCAGATCTTATCACCTTCACGATCTACAAGAGCTATTGTACCATCATCTTCATCTTTACCGATAGCGATATAACCTTGCTCATTAGGAATCACTTCATCGAGAAATTCAATTTTAAAACTCTTTTTCCAAGTAAATTCGTTTGTTTTTGGGTCTATAATGTTGAAGCCCTCTGTTTCTACAAGGATAAGATTCCCATTATCTTGACGCACATCTATTAATGTACCACGAAGCTTTAATTTTCCTGGTGTTATATCTTCACCAGTAGAAGGATTAAGAACAATAAGTCTTTTTGATTTTCTAATACCTACGTAAAGACTATTATTAATATCTGAATATACTAAAGCGTTTATTTTTTTATCACCCTTATATTGCCACAACATCTCACCAGTAACGGCGTCTATTGTAAATATTTCATCTTTAATACTTATGATGATATTACCTTCTTTATTGAAAAAGGGACCTTTATCAATAATAGATATTCTTGTAAATTTCTTTAATAAATTTTTAGATTTCCCCAGTGCCGTTACCCATTGAGACTTCCAAGTTTTTAAGCTAAAAGACATAAAGTAACGCTCAGGACCATCAAGAAGTTCAAAGAAAATGGCTTCCTTTTCTGGTATCGTAGTAAAATTTCTAATTTTATACCCTTCATCCTTAGTATCAAAAAGTATATCTCCAGTACTAGAGTTGAGTAATAGACCTCTTATATTGCCTAAGATAGGCGTATACTCAACGTAAATAATAGGAAGACCCTCTATGGCAAAAAACGTGTTTTTATCAACAGCCTTCAATTCTTTATTATGCCATAAGGTTTCACCAGTAACATTATTAAGAGCTAAAAGTCCTTTATCACCAGCAGCAATAATAACACCATCATTAGATTGTTTAATCCAGCTTACATTGTAAAGCTCTTCCTTAAGATTCTTTTCCCATAGTTTATCTTGTGCACTCACAGTGTGAATACTCATAATTAAACCAAAAGTGACTAGTAATAATTTTTTCATAAATAGTTAATTGATTAGTTTTTGTCACACCATTAATTAATTAAAAAAAAGGTATAATCTTCTACGTACGAATATACTGTGACCAATCAATACTAAAAAACACTATGCCGATTAAAAACTAATTTAATCGGCATTTGCTTTTCATTTATGTATTAAAATTAAAATCTAGACGCTGCTTCTTGTAATATTTCGTTGCTATCATCTTTTGCCTTTTCAACAAATGCTTCGGCTCCTTCAATGTCTTTAATGGTTTTGTTTTGCGCTTTCGCGAAAGCGTACAAACTCTCAATACCCGCAATACGAGTACCCACCTTCTTTGCAGAAGTATTAAAGAATCCCTTTACCTCATCTTCTGTTAAACTAGCTGCTAGCTTCTGTATATCTGTAATAGTTGCAACACGCTTATCTTCTGGTAGATTTGCAAGTTTCTTACCTAGTTTGTTAATAGTACTAAGCGCTGAAGCCTTTTGCTGCTGCTGTGGTTTTGATTGACCTTGACCATTAGCTTGTTTTTGCTTAGGCTTCACTTTTGCCCATGAATCACGTAAACCTACTGTTCTATTAAAAATAAGATGCTCTGCTGTAGATTCTTTATCTACATTAAAATATCCCTTGCGCTGGAATTGGAATATATCCCCTACTTCAACGTCTTTAAGACTTGGCTCAAGATATCCAGTAATAGTAGTAAGACTGTTAGGATTTATAAATTCCATGAAGTCTTTATCCTCATGACCATCAGGATTTTCATCACTAAATAGTCTATCAAATAAACGTACCTCAGCTTTAATCGCATGAGCAATAGAAACCCAGTGTAGTGTTCCTTTTACATTGCGCTTAGAAGCTTCTGTACCACTTCCAGATCTACTCTCTGGGTCATAGGTACAATGTATCTCTGTGATAACGCCGTTTTCATCTTTAATTACCTCACCACCTTTAATGATGTATGAGTTCTTTAAACGTACTTCTTTATCTGTAGTAAGGCGGAAATACTTATTTCCAGCATTTTCTTTAAAATCCTCACGTTCTATGTACAACTCTCGGCTAAAAGGAACTTTGCGCTCTCCTGCAGCCTCATCTTCTGGATTATTCTCTGCATCTAGCCACTCTTCTTTTCCTTCTGGATAGTTAGTAATCACCAGTTTTACTGGATCTAATACTGCCATCACACGAGGAGCTATATTATTTAAATCCTGACGAATATGGAATTCTAATAATGCAACATCAATCACATTCTCACGCTTTGCAACACCTACTGCATCTATAAAATTACGTATTGCTGCAGCTGTATAACCACGACGTCTTAGTCCAGAAATAGTAGGCATACGTGGGTCATCCCATCCAGATACCACTCCTTCTTCTACCAGTCTGAGCAACTTACGTTTACTCATAATCGTGTAGTTAAGGTTGAGACGTGCAAACTCGCGCTGCTTAGGACGTAAATCCTCACCAGAGTATACTTGGTCTAAAAACCAATCATAAAGTTCTCTGTGAGGCTTAAACTCAAGCGAGCATAAACTATGACTTACCTGTTCTATATAATCACTCTCTCCATGTGTCCAGTCATACATAGGGTAGATACACCAGTCGCTACCTGTACGGTGGTGATCTTTGTGCAACACACGATAAATAATAGGATCACGCATTAACATGTTTACATGCGCCATATCAATTTTTGCACGTAAAATATGCTCTCCTTCCTTAAACTCACCAGCTTTCATTCTAGCAAAAAGGTCTAAGTTTTCTTCTACCGTGCGATCACGGTAAGGTCCAGGTACACCAGGTTGTGTAGGTGTTCCCTTCTGCTCTGCCATTGCCTCACTAGATTGAGAATCTACATAAGCTTTTCCATCCTTAATAAGCTGGACAGTCCAATCATATAACTGCTGGAAATAATCACTTGAAAAACACTCCTTATCCCATTGATACCCTAACCAAGAAACATCTTCCTTGATAGCATCTACATATTCTTGCTCTTCTTTTGCTGGGTTAGTATCGTCAAAACGTAAGTTTACCGGTGCCCCGTACTTCTCCCCTAGCCCAAAACTTATACAGATTGCCTTACAGTGACCTATATGTAAATACCCATTAGGTTCTGGTGGAAAGCGAAAACGCAAATCCTCTTTAGAATAGTTCCCTTTAAGGTCTTCTTCAACAATTTGTTCTAGAAAATTCAATGATTTATTATCCTCTGTCATGATGTATGATTGTACGGGTAAAATTAATCAATTTGTAGTTGGATTTAATAAGTGTTTTGACTGATGTTTTTATTGCTTACGCGAAAACTTGAAATCATTATACAGAAGCATTCATACAAACCATTGTGCTAGGTAACTCTCTTACCAAGCATAGTATCAAAAGCTGTTGTTTATAACTGGCTTATGAGGTTTAAACTGTCATTGTGTAACATTTTTTAAAAATAGACACTCATATTAGACAACAACAATACACTATGAAACCACTTAATTATACTTGCGTAAAATGCCAAAACCACACTTACAAAATAGGCGAAATGCGCGCTACTGGTAGTTTTCTAACAAAATTGCTCAATATGCAAACAGAAAAGTACAGCACAGTAACATGTAAAAATTGCTCATATACGGAGTTTTACAAGGCCAAAACTGGAGCACTTAGTAATATTTTTGATTTGTTTGGAGGATAAGACATGGTTAAACCTCGTGTTTTAAAAATGCAAAATCATGTTTTGAGTTGTAACTTTGGACACTTATAAACAATACCATATCATGGGAAAAATAAGAGTAACAAACATACGTGCATACGCCTACCACGGCTGTCTTTCTGAGGAAACTGCCATAGGATCAGACTACAGAGTAGACGTAGAGATTGAAGCAGATTTATCAAAAAGTGCGCAAACAGATAAACTTGCAGACACGGTAGACTATGTATTGCTTAACCGTATTGTAAAAGAAGAAATGGCAATTCCTTCTGCATTACTAGAAGTAGTGTGCGAGCGTATTTTAGTCCGATTTTTTAAGGAAGAGGCTCTTATACAGCTAGCTACGGTTGCAGTGTCAAAAGTAAATCCTCCTATAGGTGGAGATGTAGAGATGGTTACTGTAGAGCGTACTCGAGTACGCTAATACCTTTATTCTCAGAGGTAAAACGAGTTAAAAATTCGTAAAAAGAATTTGTATTATTTATAAAGAAAAAAAAGAATATCTCATTTCGATATTTGTCAGTACTATTCCTATATTTGCACCCACATAAGGTGTCGTGGCCGAGTGGCTAGGCAATGGTCTGCAACACCATCTACAGCGGTTCGAATCCGCTCGACACCTCAAAAAGGAACTTCTAACGAAGTTCCTTTTTTTTTGTTCTTTATTCTAATAACTTAATTAATGGATTGTATCTGGCTTGATTTCTGGAATCTCTTGAAAACGTTCCATCTCTTGCTGGATATTAAACTCATCTGAAGGAACAAAACCTTTTGTTACCAGTACAAGACCACAGAAAATAAGAATAAGACCTAAAACCTTTTTCACCTTAAAAATTCTGCGTGGTGTGAGGTAACGCTTAAGTTGCTTTGCAAGTATTATTTTACCTAAATCTGTAACGAGATAAGCACCTATCATCCCTATAAAGAAACCTAGTAAACGGTCACCATCATTCTCTACCGTAGGACCTACAATTATTAAGATTCCTAACCAGAAAACAAGTACTCCTATATTGATAAAGTTGAGTAAAAATCCTTTTATAAAGAGTTGTAAATAACCACCTTTCTTCACTTTGGCTCTGTTGGGATCAAGTGCATCTCGGGTAGGTTTTTTAAGATAAATGGTAAGTCCGTACACAATTAATATCGCTCCTCCAAAAACATAAAGCCCCGGCTGGTTGCTTAAATTTTCTAGTAGTTGATAACTACTTAAATATGCAACTACTATAAACACGATATCTGCAATGATAACACCTATATCAAAGGTAAGTGCAGCTCTAAAACCTTTGGTAGCCGCCGTTTCTAGTAACACAAAAAATACAGGGCCTATCAAGAACGCTAAGAAAAATCCTAGAGGTATAGCCGTGTGTAAATCTTGAAACATATATAATGTGCTTTACACAAAGTTAGACAAAAGCATACAGTAAAAAGAAAAGGATGCCTACGTATGTAAACATCCTTTGTATATATCTATTGATTAATAATTTAAAGTGCTTTCAAACCTGTTATAGAAGATTGCACTATGATCATAATAGCTTACATTATTTTGATACGCCCACCAAAAGTACGACGACGCTTCACCTCTGCTGGGTTACCATAAATTACTATATCTCTACCTGCTCTTATTGTTAGATCTGCTAGTTTACTTACATAAGCCTCTACTTCTCCTCCTGCTTGTACAAATATCTCGGCAGTTTCTGTTTCTAGATCTCTACCCTCATAGATGCCTCCTGTGTTCACTTTAACCTTTTGTAGGGTTGCTTGACCACTTGCTTCTATAATACCTCCTGTAACGGCTCTTAAATGCGCTTCTTTTACAAGTAAGCCTACTTTTACACGAGCACCTTCTTGCATTTTAATCTCAATCTTATCTTGCTCTATAAGTTCATTTGAAGTAATTACAGCTCCTTCATTTCCATCTATTACTTGCAGGTTGTTGTAATGTACATGTACAAAGGTTTTGTTTCCATCAAAAATGAGATCAAGATCCATTTTGATTTTTAAGGTTCCATCCTTGTTTACTACTTGTACCTGGCTTACATCTTCACCAGTAATAATTACTTTATTCTCGGTAGACTTTATAAGATTTACTACAATGCGATCGTACACTTTTACTTCTGTAAAATCTCCTACGTCTTTTGTAACTGGATTTTGAGCAAATGCTGTTGCTGTAATTACTAGCGCTACTATCGTATATATAAATTTCATATTCATTGTTTTTGTTTGATATAGAGACACAGCCATTAATAGATTGTTACAGTTTACAGCTTAATGCCTCTTCCCTTTCCATGTTCCACCATAGGTGTAACCTTCTTTATAACGATGTTTACCGCAACATGTTTCACATATAAAAACCCACTCTTTGGCGTGATTTAACCGCGCTCTAAAGGCTACAGTTATTTCTTCATTGCAAGTATGGCAGTTCTTTGTTTTAATATCAAATATTTTATGAAACAGCTCTTTGTGAAATGTGTTACGCTTTCGCGAAAGCGTATTTAAAAATCTATCTTCTTCTCAATTCAAATAAATCTTTACGACGATCTCTTAGGTTCTTAACTGCTCCAAACTGGTTGAGGTTACGTAGTAAGTCTATATCACAATCTGCAATAAGAATCATCTCTGTGTTAGGTGTAGCCTCTGCCTTAATACCGTTTGCTGGAAATGAAAAGTCACAAGGAGTAAACACCATAGACTGTGCATACTGGATATCCATATTATGCACCTTAGGTAAGTTACCTACACTACCTGCAATGGCAACGTAACATTCATTTTCAATAGCTCTTGCTTGTGCGCAGTTACGTACTCGAGAATATCCGTTTTGAGTATCTGTAAGGAAAGGAACAAAAAGAATATCCATACCGTCGTCTGCAAGAATCCTACTTAGTTCTGGAAACTCAGAATCATAGCAAATAAGGATTCCTATTTTACCACAGTCTGTATCAAAAGAGTGTAATTTATTACCTCCTTGCATTCCCCATACTTTTGCCTCGTCTGGAGTTACATGAAGTTTTTCATAACGTTCTGTACTTCCATCTCTACGGCATAAATAGCCTACGTTGTATAGTAAATCATCTACCACTTCTGGCATACTACCTGTAATGATATTGATGTTATACGATATTGCTAACTGTGAAAAACGATTTTTAATCTCCTCTGTATGTTTTGCAAGTTCACGTATAGCTTCTGAAACTGGTAGATGGTTATTTTCTGCCATAAGCGGAGCGTTAAAAAACTCAGGAAAGAGTGCAAAATCTGATCGATAACCAGATACTGCATCTACAAAGTACTCTGCTTGCTGCATGAGTTCTTCAAGATCTTTATACAAACGCATTTGCCATTGTATCAAGCCAAGTCTTACTACCTTTTTTTGCGTAGCTGCTACAACAGATTTTTTCTCATAGTAGATGTTATTCCACTCTAGAAGTACGGCAAACTCACCTGAGTCTTCATCACCAGGTAGGTATCCTTTTAAAATCTTAGCTGGGTGAAAATCATTATTGATCTGGAAGTTTAATACCGGATCATGGATTTCCTTGCGTTTTACCTTCTCAATATATTCCTTAGGAGTTACAGAATCTGCGTGTTTGTGGTAGTTAGGAATACGTCCTCCAAAGAGAATTCCTTTTAAATTTTGCTCTTCACAAAGCTCTTTACGGTAATCGTATAATCTTCTTCCTAGACGTAAACCTCTATATTCTGTTTTAATAAACACATCTATACCGTATAGAATATCTCCATCTGGCTTATGCGTGTTGAACGTATAATTACCTGTGATTTCTTCGTAGGTATGAACACTGTCAAAAGTAGACTCATTAAGTTTTATGGAAAGCGCGCAACCTGCAAGTTTTCCATCAATTTTAATTACTACCTGACCTTCTGGAAACTTATTAATAAGTGCAGTGATTTGCTTCTCATTCCAGTACATGTCTGGCATATTAGAATACGCCTGTATCATTGCACTTTTAAGTTCTTCGTAATCGTTGAGCGTAAGATATTTAAGCTCGATATTTTCTATAGATGTTGACATGTATCATGGGTAAGAAGAGTGATTTTTAATTCTTCTACAGAATGACAAAATTAGTGCGCTTTTTCTTAATAATTTGCTAAACTTTTAAGAATAATAAATAGCATAAAAAAAACCATCACACTTATGATAGTGTGATGGTTTAAACTTTAATTTAAGTAATAAGTTACCTACTGATGCAACCCTTCCTTTACACCCACAAGTGTAAAGTCAAGATGCTTCTTCACTAGATCTGCTTCTTTTACTTTTACAATAACTTCATCTCCTAGGGTAATCTGATTACCAGACTTCTGCCCTATTACAGAGTAGCTATCTTGATCAAATTCATAGTGATCACCTTTAATGTCTCTTAAGCGCACCATACCTTCACACTTGTTTGAGATTATCTCTACATAGATTCCCCACTCTGTAACTCCAGAAATAACACCTACAAACTCTTCATCTTGATGATCTTGCATGAACTTAACTTGCATATACTTGATGCTGTCTCGTTCTGAACTTGTAGCTAGCTGCTCCATTTGTGAAGAGTGCTTACATTTTTGCTCGTACTCTTCTTCACTTACTGATTTACCACCATCTAGATAATGTTGTAGTAAACGGTGCACCATTACATCTGGATAACGACGTATAGGCGATGTAAAGTGACTGTAATAATCAAATGCCAGACCGTAGTGACCTATGTTCTCTGTAGAGTATACTGCTTTACTCATGGTGCGTATAGCAAGAGTATCTACCATGTTTTGCTCCTTCTTCCCTTGTACATCTGTAAGAAGTTGGTTTAAAGAAGAGGTGGTAGTCTTGCGATCTTTTAAGTCTAATTTATAACCAAACTTCCCTATCACTTTTTCAAGAGATGCTAGTTTTTCATCATTAGGCTCATCGTGTATTCTGTATACAAATGTCTTTTTAGGTGTTTGTTTACCAATGAACTCAGACACTTTTCTGTTTGCAAGTAGCATAAACTCTTCAATAAGCTTATTTGCATCCTTAGAGGTTTTAAAATAAACGCCCTCTGGATTCATGTCATCATCAAGCTTGAATTTTACTTCTACTTTATCAAAAGAAATAGCTCCATCCTTCATGCGCTGGCGACGCATAATCTTAGCAATTCTATCCATTTCTAATGTTGCTTCTACAAGCTCATCAGATACTTTGTAAGCTTCTCCGGTAAGAGAGACTTCGGCTGGGATGAGGTTTGATCTGCTTTCTATAATTGCTTGCGCTTCTTCATATGCAAAGCGGGCATCACTATAAGTTACAGTACGTCCATACCAAGAATCTACTATTTTTCCAGAGTCTGCTTTCATTTCAAACACTGCAGAGAATGTATACTTCTCTTCATGAGGTCTTAATGAGCAAGCGCCATTACTCAATATTTCTGGTAACATAGGTACTACCCTATCTACTAAATATACTGATGTTGCACGCTCATAAGCTTCATCATCTAGTATCGTTCCTGGCACGAGATAATGACTTACATCTGCAATGTGAATTCCTATCTCATAATTACCATTCTCAAGTTTTTGAAAACTTAATGCATCATCAAAATCTTTTGCATCCTTAGGATCTATGGTATAAGTGAGCACATCACGCATGTCGCGACGTTTTGCAATTTCGTCTGCTTTTATAGACGTATCTATCTTATTTGCAAACTCTTCTACTTCTTCTGGAAACTCATATGGAAGTCCATATTGAGCAAGGATAGAATGTATTTCTGTATTGTGTTCTCCTGGTTTTCCTAAGACCTTTGTAATTCTTCCAAAGGGAGAATCTGCCTTATCTGGCCAGTCTTCTATAGTTACCACCACCTTATCACCATCTTCTGCCTTGCCTAGCTTTTTGAGCGGTACAAAAACATCAGTGTACATCTTGTTTGACTCAGAGGTAAGTACAAATGCAAACTTCTTTTGAAGTTTTACTACGCCAACAAACTCTTCAGTTTTGCGCTTAATTATTTTTGTAATCTCTCCTTCATGCTTCTTGCTACGGCGCTGGCGGTAGATATATACCTCTACTTCGTCACCATTTAAAGCTTTATTTAAGTGATGCGGCGGTACATAAATGTCTTGTTCGAGATCATCTACCATCACATAACCTCCACCTTTTCCAGATACATCTAGAATTCCAGTGTGGTAATTTTTATTTGAAGCAATCTTAAACTGGCCGCGTTCTTCCTCTATAATCTGCTCTTTGGCCTTAAGTTGCTGTAAGTGTTTGATAATTTGGTTGCGGCTGGATGGATCGTCTACATCAAGTTTGGCCGCTATTTGTTTGTAATTGTAGGTTTTTTGGTGATCGTCTTTTAATATTCTAACGATTCTTTCTGAGAGGTTTGATATTTTTCCTGGTCCTCTCCTTCTCTTCTTGCTATTCATCTATTTTATTTCTGTCACAAAATTAGTCCTAAAAAGCTCAACTATAGCTTTTATGTTAAAAATTTAAGGTTTAGTAACGTTTTGTATACTTTAATTTGTTTTTATACGCTTTCGCGAAAGCGTACTTTAAAGATATAATATCTAATGCAACTCTTATACCGTTTTTACACAGTCTCACAACCCTAACAAGATCTATACTAAAGTTTAACACTCTAATTTTAACAAAATATTAGTATTATCTTAATAAAATCTTAATTTTGCTGTAACGTTTTGATTTTTATTACGTCTTTAAGTAGATGACAACTATGAATACCTCCAAATTAATACATAAAAACACGATTCTGCTCCTTGCTATATTCTTAGTAGGGGTAATCGTTGCTGTGGTATATATCAATGCAGCTTTTGAAGAGGAAACAAATAGCCGTCATACTACAGCACCTGCTACAACGAAAGGAGTTTCTTACCACTCATAAATTTCATTTAAGCTTTTCTTTTAAAACGATTCCTTCTTCTTTTTTACAAAAGATAGAAGCATATACTCATGCCTTCATCTTTCTAGTATTTTTCTTTTCAAGTATACAGAAAGTCAAGTACTACGTTTTTAAAAATAAATCACTTCAGGATAATCAAAAGTAGTCACTCCCATTTTTCATTCAATAGACTAAAGAGAGCTTTCATTTTACAGAATTCAATTTTTTAAATTTTAGATGTTATTCACATATATATATATATCATTTGTTTTCTTTTAAAATTTTAAAAAATAATGATGCTTATTATATACTGTGAATAGCGGTATAACTTTTAAGAAGGAATATTGTAAATATCACTTTTTGATAGTTGTTCACACCTTATCATACAGTTATGATATTGTTTTTCTACTGAAAACATGAGGTTTATGAATCACTGTTAACAAATGTTGATAACCATAGATTATTACAAATTGCTCATAAGTCGAGTTATCAACTTATTAAAAATCGGCTCTTTTTGTGCTCATAAAATTGATCACTATTAAGCAAAGAAAAATTTGGTTCGTGTACCCTAAGTCTAGTATTGTTTTTTTAATCTTAATCTGCAAGTAGAGTTATCATTTACCGTCAAAAGTTATTGACAAACACTATCAACAGGTATTCAAGGGTTATTAACAATAGTCTAGAATTGGAATATTTGATCCCTAATTATGATAATTCACTATGTAAATATTGAGTTAAATAACTACATATTAGTCACTTAACGTTATTAACAATTGTCGTGCTTTATACCATAATGTAGTTAAGAGCTATCACTCACCTTATTGTTCATATAAGAAGGATATCACGTTACCACTTATTTATAAAACGAGAATGCTATTCCTTAACTTTGATGTGTAAAACAAACGTACTATGAAAATCTCTATAGGTAACGACCACGCAGGAACCAGTTATAAGAATCTTATTGTAAATTTTTTAAAAGAAGCTGGACATACCGTTAATAACTACGGCACAAACGATGATGGAAGTGTTGATTATCCAGACTTTGGACACCCTGTCGCTAGCGATGTAGAAAAGGGTGAGGCAGATTTTGGGATTGTTATTTGCGGTAGTGGTAACGGTATTGCCATGACTGTTAATAAACATCAAGGTGTAAGAGCAGCATTATGTTGGATTAAAGAAATTGCAGTGCTTGCACGTGAGCATAACAACGCAAATGTAATTGCGATTCCTGCTAGATATACTTCAGAAAATCAAGCACTAGACATGGTTAAAGCTTTTCTCGCAACAGATTTTGAAGGCGGACGCCACCAAAGACGCGTAGATAAGATAGCTTGTAAATAACTCAAAAAAATTCGCTGCGCGATATACATATGGAAGAAGCTGCCATTCATTTTATTATAAAGAAGTACGAGTTTATAAGTAGAGACGAGTTATACGCGATACTACAGCTTAGATCTGAGGTTTTTGTTGTAGAACAAGATTGTGTTTACCAAGATATAGATGGTAAAGATGACAAAGCGGTACACGTTCTAGGTTATAAAGATGACCAACTCATTGCTTACACACGTATTTTCAAACCAGGTGCATACTTTGATCAAGCCAGTATAGGTCGCGTTCTTGTAAAAGAAAACCAGCGAAACTTTAAGTACGGTTATGATCTTATGAACGCATCTATAGAAGCCGTGCATAAATACTATGATGAGCGCATTATAAAAATATCTGCACAGAAGTACTTAAAAAGCTTTTACAACAACCTAGGTTTTAAAGAACAAGGACCAGAATATCTAGAAGATGGGATTCCTCACATTGTGATGATCAGAACATAAAAACAACTTATAATTATTGAGATAATTATATGGTTGAGTTACGCTTTCGCGAAAGCGTAAGACGTTTAATATAAAGTTATAATGATGACTCTCAAAACTTTTGAAACAGAGCGATTATTACTCATACCTACTACAGTTGATGACGCTCCATTATTTCTTGAATTACTCAATATGCCTAAATGGCTTGAGTTTATAGGCGATAGAAATGTACGCAATCTTATAGAGGCTCAAACCTATATCAAAACAAAAGTGCTTCCACAGTACGAACATCTTAGTTATGGCAATTATACGGTAATTAGAAAGGCTGATAATGAAAAATTAGGCTGCTGTGATCTCTATGACAGAGAAGGTCTAGATGGTGTAGATATAGGTTTTTCTTTTTTAGGAAAATTTGAAGGAAACGGCTATGCATATGAAGCTGCAACTTGCTTAAAAAACGCCGCCTTCAATACATTTAAGATACCAAATTTAGGAGCCATCACCATGGAAAGTAACATCGCCTCCCGAAAATTACTAGAAAAAGTAGGACTTAGCTTTACAAAAAAAATACAGCTACAAAACGAAGAACTGATGTATTATGAGCTTGAAAATAAAGGACTGTAACAACTACTTCTTAGGCTTCACCTTCTTGATATAAGTCACATAAATTTCCACACGCTTATCCTCAGAGGGATCACCACCTAGTGGAAATCTACTTCCAAAACCTTGATAACGCATGCGTTTTTTTGCAACTCCTTGATCTGCGAGATAATCATAAATGAACTTTGCTCTTGCTTCAGAGAGATTGCGCTTGCCTGTTTTAAGATTAATACCATCGCGACCATGATCTACACAACACACATGACCTTGAATCTTAAATATGATTTCTGGATGTTTTTTTAAGTATTTGGCTAGTTTTTTTAAATCATTGTATGACTTCCCGTGTATGTAGCTATAGTTGGTTTTAAACAGGATGTTTTTAAGCAAAATACGATCTCCTTTGGCTATCGTGTCTTCTTCGTAGTTTTTATAGCGATCTATTTTGGTCGTGATTTCTTCAACCTCTTCTACTTCTTCTGGAGTAGTCTTGCGGGCTTGTTTTAGAGAAACGATAATTTCTACTTTACGATTGAGTTTACGTTGTATCTCGCTTCCCGCATCATCTAATCTGGTGAGTAAAAGCTCTCCCTTTCCATCAGAATTTTTGATTATCGTGTCTGCAATATCTTGCAGCATAAAAATGTCCTTAATAGTATTTGCGCGATCTTGCGAGAGACGTTTATTATAGGCATCTGTGCCACGATCATCACAATAGCCATAAATAGATATATCTTCTATTTTATCCTTAGGCAGCGATGCGATAAAGCGATTTAAAGACGCTAACTCCGATTTAATAAGCGCCGATTTATCGGTGTCAAAAAAGGTTTCATGAGTGCGATCTACTTGCGCACTTGCAGAAAGTACACAGAGGTAACATGCAATATTTAAGGCAAGAAATTTAATAATTTAGAATCTTACTATAGCGTTTACTATCATTGAGCACAGTAGTCGCTTCTTTAATTTCTGTATTGTTAATAAGCTGGTATTCATACAGTCCGTCACGATAGAAGTATCGTTTTACAATCTCATCAATCAGTAAATTTTGAATCTCTTCTTGACGCTCATCTATCGCTTTATTTTTGGCTTGTGCAATAGCATTGTCTAGTTGTGAGTATGCAGATTGTACTTCTTTTTTAAGATCATCCTTCTCTGCTTGAAGAAGCGCTTTTGCAAATGCTTTTTCAGTCTCGGTCTCATAGTTAAAACCTGTGCGTGTTAAGAAATTTTTAAAATCACTAAAATCAGCTTGAGACCATGAGAATTCGCTCATATCGCTGTACTGATGCTTATAATAATAATCTGTAGCGTATTCAAAAATAGCATTATCCTTAAGGAGCGCAGTAGTCACGGGACTAAGCTTTGCAGATGATACTTGAATGTCTGGTAGTACTCCACCACCATCAAAAACCTTACGGCCGTTCTTAGTTTTAAACTCGTTATAATCCTCAGAATTCGTACGCACGGCATTACCATCATTATCACGATTCCAGTAATCTAACGCTTGGATACAACGTCCAGAAGGCGTGTAATATCGCGATATCGTAATCTTTACAGAAGTCCCATAAGTAAGAGGCTTAGGACGCTGTACTAGACCTTTCCCAAAGGTTCTTGCTCCCACTACCACTGCCCTATCATAATCTTGTAAACCACCAGATACAATCTCAGATGCAGAGGCAGATCTACCGTTTACGAGCACTACGAGTGGTATTTCAATATCCACCGGTTCTTGCTGGGTTACATAGGTTTTATTATACTTTTTTACAACAGACTTTGTCGTAGTAATAAGAGATCCTTTAGGTAAAAATAGATTACAGATATTGATAGCCTCACTTAGTAATCCACCACCATTACCACGTAGATCTAGAATGATTTTTTTTGCACCATCCGTCTTTAAACTTACGAGCGCATCCTTCACTTGGCTTGATGCTTTTTTACTAAAAGTAGTAAGTACGATATAACCAGTATCTCCATCAATTAATTTTGAAAACGGAACCGCATCAATCTCAACAGAAGAGCGTTTTATGGTAGTGGTATTCGTTTTTCCTTGACGTTCATAAGTGATTATTACTTCACTATTAGGCGCTCCTTTTAATAAATCCCCAGCATCTCCGTCCATATCTGCAACAGTGATATCCCCTATTTTAAGGATATTGTCACCCGCTTTTAATCCTGCTTTATCTGCTGGATATCCTTTACGAGGTTCAACAATGGTCATTTTATTAGCTACGTTTCTTACCGTTGCTCCTATACCAGAGTAATCTCCAGAGCGATTAATTTTGGCATCTTCTACCTCTTGCTCAGTCCAGTATTTAGTATAAGGATCAAGATCTGCCAGCATCCCTTCTATTGCACTATCCATCAACTCTGCAGGGTTAGTCTCATCTACATAATTCATGTTAAGCTCCTTAAAAAGCTCTGTAAAAATTTCGATTTGCTTTGCAATTTCAAAAAAGTCACTTTTAAAACTTACCGTTCCTATACCAATCGCAACCGCAATGATGGGGATGAATATTTTCTTTTTCATAATCTTTTATATCTGTAGTAGACCGTAGTTGTGAGTATAACGCTTTCGCGAAAGCGTACGTATATTATTTACTTTTCTTTTTTATCCAGCGACGCACAAAAAACGTGCTTACACTTAACAAGATAAGAAATGGCCAAAGATGCAACAAACCTAAAAAGAATACCGAAACACCGTTCCAGCCACTTTTAAGGGCATTCATCATTTTTGAACCATAGGAGTTTGTGACCTTAGTCGCCACCTCGTTCTTATAAAAATGTATGTGTAGAGTGCTTAGTGAGACCTGGCTTTGTAGATATTTAAGTCTTCCTTGCTTTGCTTCTATTTCTTCTCGTATCTCTGCGAGTTCGCCTTCTATCTCTAGCATTTCCTTGACATTATTTGCCTTAGAAAGTAAGTTAATGTAACGATCTTCTAGCGCTCGCTTTGCTTTAAGGCGGGCGTTGAGGTCTACAAATTCTTCTGTAACGTCTTTTTGAGAGATGGTCTTCTCGTCAAAATATGCTACACCTTTTGAAATCTCATCAAGTGCCATCTGGAAATTACGAGTAGGAACACGTACGGTAAGATTTTGAAAAACGCCGCCGTAACTTTCTTTACCAGAATTATCATTCTGTATATATCCTTCAGTCTTTTTTATAATATTGAGAATATGTGCATGGGTGGCCGTCATATCCTGAGTTTCAAAACGTAGATTTCCTGTTTTGATAATTTTTTGTGCAGTGGCTTGAGTATCTGGAGCAGTTTCTTCAAGTACTATTTCATCAAGCTCCATATCGTCATAAGCCTCGTAAGCTAGTCCTGGTTCGCTGGTGCTAGAAGTACCGTTCTCGGCATTTTCACATGAAAGAATAAGTAAAAAACTAAAAAGTAGGAGGAGCTGTCGCATCGTTAAAACGTTTTATAAGTTTGACCATTGCCTTATGAAGAACTGCTTGAGAGACTTCCTCTTGGCCTGTATATAAAATAAGCATCGCAAATGTCGTGCCCTTCGTGTCTATAAGGTCTTTATGTAAACGATAGGACTCTCGCATTAAACGTTTTATGCGATTGCGAGAAACAGCCAACTTAAAATTACGCTTGGATACAGAGACTCCAGCTTGTACCATGTAAGCATCAGTAGATAGTTGGGTCTCTATATAAACCATCCTAAGCGGAAAAGACTTGACAGACCTTCCCTCAATAAAAAGGGTGTCTATCAGTTTTTTTGACTTTAATTTTTCGGCTTTTGAGTAGGTGTGTGGCATTGCTGGCAAAGATAGTAGAATTGAAATAGGTTGTGTGGTAGTATTACGCTTTCGCGAAAGCAAAAAAGCACACAAAATTATGGATAAAATACGTTTAATAGGAATATATCCATAAATTTGTAGTGTGAACGAACTACAACCTCATAAAGTAAAAAGAGCCAAAGAAGATTATGCAGGTAATCGATCTGTGCAAACTGGTTTCCCTAGTCCCGCGACGCACTATCGCGAGCCCATGATTGATCTCAATAAAGAGCTCAGTTCTTCTCGAGATGCGACATTCTTTGTACGCGTAAAGGGGGATACGTGGAAGGAATATAATATTCTAGACCAAGATGTTCTAATTATAGATAGAGCTTTGAATCCTAGTCAGGGCAAGCTTGCTTTGGTAATAACTCCAGACGGTTTTGATGTACAGAGAATCAACACCAATAAAACGGTGGAACTCTGGGGAATGATAAGCTACATAATTCACAAGGCGCTATGATTGCAATGGTAGATTGTAATAGCTTCTACGCCTCGTGCGAGCAAGTATTTCGTCCAGATTTACGAGGAAGACCAGTGGCTGTACTTAGCAATAATGATGGTTGTATTATCGCAAAAAATAAAGAAGCAAAGGCGCTCACACACATTCCTTATCGCGATCCACTATTTAAAATCAAGGGATTGCTAGCGCAAAATGATGTGACTCTATTTTCATCTAATTATACGCTGTACGGCGATATGTCTGATCGCGTGATGAATGTCCTTAGAGACTTCTCACCAGCCGTTGAGGTTTATAGTATAGACGAGTCATTTGTTGACCTATCTGGTATTACCCACGTAAATCTCGAAGCATATGGGCATAAAATTAAAGATACCGTTGTGCGACGCACAGGAGTGCCAGTAGGCGTGGGAATTGCACCCACTAAAGTCCTTGCAAAACTTGCCAATAGAATCTCAAAAAAGATAGCGCGCTTTAATTATGTCTTTGTCATGGACACCGAAGAACGGCGTATAGAATGCCTCAAATGGGCCCAAACTAAAGATGTTTGGGGACTAGGTAAAAAGCATGTAGAACGCCTGGCAAATGTGGGTGTTTTTACAGCTTATGATTTTACACAATTGCCGCTTGCGTGGGTACGTAAAGAAATGACGGTAATAGGGGAGCGACTCTGGCGCGAACTCAATGGAGAATCATGTATTCCTTTTGATACGCTTCCGCGAAAGAAAAAAGCAATAGGTACCGCAAAGTCCTTTGGCAAAAAACTGGATAATCTTCCTCAAATTGAGGAGGCTTGTGCCTACTACATAAGCGAAGTAAGTGAGGTACTGCGTTTCCAGAAATGTTGCTGTACACAGCTGCGCATATATCTTACTACAAACTACCATAGCACAAATGACGTGCAACACGCAGATAAGACCATTGTAACCTTATCTGTACCCACAAATGATACATTCATACTCATAGTAGAGGCTAAGAAAGCTTTAAAGCGAATCTACAAGCCAGGCTTTAAGTATAAAAAAGTAGGAGTAGACCTCTTAGGCCTCATCCCAGAGGAACAAGTACAAGGTAATCTATTTATGCCCGAAGCAACAGGAGATAAACGCCTTATAAAAGCCTTTGATGCGATAAATAATCGCTACGGGAAGTCCACAGTTTCAGCAGGATTATCCGGCACCACAAAAAGCAACAAGGAATGGGAACTCATCAAAGAAGAGCGCAGCCCAAGATACACCACGCAATGGAATAGTTTACTGGAGATAGGGGAATAGGTAATTAAAAATAACACTTATATTGCTGAGGAAATACAAGTGCTTTCTGAAAATTTTCCTATGCAAAACGATTATACTTCTAAGAAATTTAAAAAATGGCTTGATAAATTACAGCGAGAGAGCTGGCAATTGGAATTGCTAGTATCTGGTTTTGTGATTTTCGGACTATTTTCATCCATAGACCCCTTAATTGCTAAAGTGGATAGTATAGTTAACTCTGTAGATAGACGCACAGGTGGGTTAGTTGCTGCAGCTGGGTTTGTGTTACTTAGTATTAATTATATACTCATATTTAACTTGATTGTGCACCTTGTACTGAGAGGATTGTGGATAGGTGCTATTGGCTTACGTTACTACTCAGGAGATATAATTTTTGATGAATTAAATTATTCTAAGAAATTCACAGACTATCTTAATAAGAAGATAGGATCGTTTGATAAGTATATAGGTAAACTTGAAGATTACTGTAGTATCATTTTCTCTTTGAGTTTTTTACTAGTATTCATAGGGTTATCTTTCTTTATATTTTTTTCCATCATTTTTGCACTTGGTGTAATTTCTGCTTCAAATTTAGACTCAATAGTGATTGTTATGCTTGTTGGTTTGGCGGTAATAGGCTTTGCGATTGTGCTATTGATTATGCTTATTGATTTTTTAGGACAAGGAATACTTAAGAAAAATGAAACGATTGCGATGCTCTATTTTCCATTATATTGGATTATGAGTTATGTATCTCTTTCATTCATTTACCGACCTATTCTCTATAATTTTTTAGATGATAAAAAAGGCAAAAGGATTCTCTTTTGGATGATTCCATTTTATATTATAATAGCCACTTTAACAACATTAAAATACGAGCAATCTAATTTTCACAGATCTGAGAATGCCGCAAGTGAAAATTTTGCTTCTAGAGGAATGTACTTAGAGGGAGTTGAGGATAATAGAAAGCGATATTTCAGGGACTTTGCAATTCAAAGAAAAAATGTTTCAAAAAATTCATTACGTGTTTTTCTCACGCATAATGCAAGTCTAGAAGATATTGTACTGAAATTAAATGATTCACTATCCTTAAAAAACGATCAACGTGGTGTAAACACCTTTTTTTCAAAGCTCTTTAAAGATGACATAGAATATGATTCAGAAAATTTTAAAGAATATTTGAACACATTGAATAAGAATACTATCATTAAGATAGATAGTACAATGTACAAAGAGAATTTAGTTGCTAGTTTTTTAGAAAATGGTCAGAGGGGTTATGAGACCTATCTGGATTTAAAGAACCTAGAACGAGGGCGACATACATTTCAAATTATATCAAAAAAATTAAACAAAAAAGACGCTATCGTAAATGATACATTGGGAACCATTCCATTTTGGTATTATCCAGATATGTAGCTTTTAATCTATCCTTACAAGGATATATCTGATGCTTAAAAATGGATTCTTTTCTTAAGAAGGAACTCATAAAAGAAGAGCGCAGCCCAAGATATACCACGCAATGGGATAGTTTGCTGGAGATAGGGGAATAAAAAACCCAGCTCGCAGAGCTGGGTTTAAAAAAGTATAGTATAAAGATATTATTGTCTTTCTAAGCGAATGTTAAAATTAGAAGTAAAGCTGAAGTTGCCTTCAGTTCCACTTTCGGTAAATCCAAATTCTAAATTATTTTCTGTAAAAGAGATAATATCAAATGAAGCAGGTTCTTCCTCGCTTATTATAATAAGCTCGTCATTTGCTAGATCTAAAACATAGTTACCGGTTTGATTAACACTTTCTACATCGACATCTGTTTCAGTTACTCCATTTTCTGTTTCTGTATATGTAGAAGTGTATGATCCAATAATGCTATATGTATTATTTGCAGTAAAAGTCCATACTAGATCAAAGTCGCTTCCTACCTCACTAAATGAAGCTGTCATTGGCTCTCCATTTGAGGTGAAGGAATCTTCTCCTTCACTAGTTAAAGAGGTTGTGTTATAAACACCTACAAAACTTTCGGCAGATGCTGTAAAGTTGGTGTTGTCATCATCACTATCACAACTCATAAAAATGGTTGTAACAAATAAGAGTGCCAAAAAATTTAATTTCATAAATAAATATTTTTTAAATCAGCTTTGTTGCTAATTTTTGTTTCCAGTAAACTTAGATTTTTTTTGTGAAATGCTGTGCGTCAATATTTTATTTTTTATTCTAGTTAGTTCTTCAGATAATATCTTCTATAATCACTGCCTTCTTGGTGTTAATCGGACTTGTGATTATTACTTTGATATTAACGCGATAAAGTCATTCGTTACATAATATTGATTTTCTTAAGAAGACCGCAGCCCGGGACATACAAAGCAATAGGATAATTTACTGGTGATAGGGGAATAAAAAAACCAACCCATTGCGGGTTGGTTTATAATATTATATTCTTAAAAGAGGTTCCTTACTCTTTCTCCCAAACGTTATCTGTTTGATCAATATCTGCCATCATTGATGTAGGATCAATTTTCATCATTTTTACCTCACTTAGTGGTGCATCAATGGTGAATGTATATGTAGGGTTTGTCCAAGGCCAGTCTGCTAGTTGCTCGCGAGCGATGTTTGGTGTTGGGTTTGGCTTTTCGGCGCGCATCATACGTAAAGGCATGTAGTATGATTTTTGAGAACCATCTGCCATATCAACATAAAGATCTATAGGCATAGGCATAAGTCCTTTTCGCGTAAGCGTAACCTTTGTTTTATTACCATCTGCCTCAACACTTGTGATACCATAATCAATAGTGTTTGTAGTCTGCGCCCAGTCCATTAAATACCAGTCTAGCTCCATTCCAGAAACTTTCTCTGCAGTACGTTTGATATCGTTAGGTGTAGGGTGCTTGAAAGCAAAATCATCAAAGTACTTTTTAAGCGTTTTCTTAAGATTGTCTTCACCAATAACGTATCCTAACTGTGCAAGAAATACTGCTCCTTTACTGTATGCTGCGATGCTGTAAGGCATATTCTCGTTATAACGATCTGCGTGCGTTGTTTGTGGTTGCTCTTTACCGCTTTTAACAAGGTAATAGTAACCTCTGTATGACCCAGAAAGCGGATTAGGATTGTCACCTCCTGTAAGTTCATTTTCTGCAAGAGAAGAGATATATGACGTAAATCCTTCATCCATCCACTCGTGCTTTGCTTCGTTACTTGCTAGTAAGAATTGGAACCAAGTGTGCGCCATCTCGTGTGCAGTCACACCAAAAAGGCTTCCAAACTTGCGCTCACCAGTAATAAGTGTGCTCATCGCATATTCCATACCACCATCACCACCTTGTATCACAGAGTACTGTTTGTAAGGATAGGTACCTACGTGCTTGTTGTAAAAGGCAAGTAAATCTGCCGTCATAGGCTGGAGTTTCTTCCAGTTTGCTTTGATAGACTCTTTGTTTTTATAGAAAAAGTGAAGCTCTGTATCATTTTCTCCCATAATCATGTCGTGCACATAATCAGGATCTGCAGCCCAGGTAAAGTCGTGTACGTTTGGTGCTTTAAAGTGCCATTGTAATTTACCGCGCTTTGCATTTTTACCTGGCTTCATGGAAGTTCCTGCATACCCATGACCCATATCTTCTGGATCTTGTAAATATCCTGTACCACCTACTGTGTAGTTTTCATCAATATTGATTTTTACATCAAAATCTCCCCAAACTCCATGAAACTCACGAGCGATATAAGGATCTGCATGCCATCCTTCAAAATCATATTCGGCCATTTTTGGATACCACTGTGTCATAGATAGTGCAACGCCTTCCTTGTTGTTACGACCACTACGGCGTATCTGTACAGGTACTTGACCTTTAAAATCCATCTCAAAAGTAGTCTTTGCTCCGGGAGCAATAGGAGTTGCAAGTTGTACTTCAAGTACCGTTCCTGATACTTCGTAAGTTAACTTTTTACCATCCTGAGTAAGGCTATTTACTTTAATAAACCCAATCTCATCTGGAGCTAGCTTACTGATACGATCTTTGACACGACCATCTGGATCTGCAATGTTGCGTGAGCGCACATCCATCTCACTTCCAGGTTGGAATGCGTTAAAGTATAGGTGATAAAATACACGGTCTAGCGTCTCTGGAGAGTTGTTTGTATACTCAAGCTTTTGTGTACCGTCATATTGATAGTTTTTTACATTCATGTCGATTTCCATTTCGTAATCGACGTGCTGTTGCCAGTAAGAGGTGTTGTTTTGTGCATACGCTTTCGCGAAAGCGAACAACGATACCATCACCAGTAATTTGTAAGCGTTTTTCATTATAGATTGATTTAAAGTTAAAATCCCAAACTCCGTTATTGAGGAATTTGGGATTTTGAGAAATTACTAAAATTATTTTTGTAGTTCTGCTAGTTTAAAAGCGTTGTACATATTTACCATTTCGCCAGATTTTGATACTTCATTGAAGCGAGCTTGCTTTTCTGTATCTCCACCTAGAATTACCGAAGTATTAGTAGTAAGACCACTCTTCATGATAATATTTTTAACCTCGTTTGCAGAAAGCTTAGGGTAGTAGCTACGTAACATTGCAGCAACTCCAGCTGTGTTAGGCGCAGCCATAGACGTACCGCCCAGATACTCATACGTATCTTCTGGTGTAGTAGAGTAAATATCTACTCCAGGAGCAAATATATCTACATTAGATTTCCCATAGTTTGAGAAGTTTGCAAGCAACTGGCTTCCATATTTAGGTGCTAGTGCGCCTATCGTTAAGAAAGTATCTGCCATTTCTGTTACGTTATCTAATTGATCATTAGGATATACACGGTTTGCTGGATCATCAAGAGAAAGTCCCTCATTACCCGCAGCGTTTACGATAAGTACATCATTTTTGGCAGCATACTTTATTGCATCATATACCCACTCCGGGTTTTGTGCATAATACTTTCCAAAAGAAGTATTAATCACCTTTGCACCATTATCTACTGCGTAGCGTATAGCAAGTGCGATATCTTTATCATACTCATCTCCATCTGGCACAGCACGTACTGCCATGATTTTAATGTTACTATTTGCAACACCATTCATTCCTTTACCGTTGTTACGAGTTGCAGCAATGATTCCTGCTACGTGCGTACCGTGCTTTGCACCGTCTGGCTCAGGACCATATACATTATTATTACCGTACTTAGTATCTGTAATATCGTAAGGATCATCACCTAGTACTTTTCTAAAATCGGCTGTTTTATTATAGTTTGATTCTAGCTGACCAGTAAAGTATTCAACACCTTCATCTATGTTTTTCATAAAGTCAGGGATACTTTCTGTGTACTGAAACATTTGAGTAATAAACCCAATGTGGTTCTGCATCTCGGCAGAAGGGTTTTTAATAGTTGCAAGATCTGCTTGCGTGTAATCTTCTTTTCCTAATGCTTTTACTATCGCAGGATGTGAAGATTTGAGCTGGCTAGCAATTTGCTCGTATTGTGTTTTTTGGCGCTGTGCACCTGCAACTTTCTCGTCATACTCAGCTTTTGCTTTTTGATATTGTAAGAAGATATCTTTTTGAGACGCAGGAATAGTTGCTAGTGTTTTACCAGCAAACTCACTTTCAAAACGTTTGATGATACGTACAAACTCAAGTTGCTCTGCACCTACATCACCTAGAAAATTCCAGCCATGTATGTCATCTATATATCCATTGTTATCGTCATCCTTACCGTTACCAGCAATCTCTTTTGGGTTAGTCCATATACGACCTTTAAGATCTTCATGGTTAATATCAATACCAGAATCTATTACAGCAACAATTACTTGCTGTCCAGACTTACCAGGAAGAATTTCGGCATACGTACGATCTACGCTCATGCCTGGGATGGTATCAGTTCTAAGATCTCTTGAGCTCCATGCTTGTTTCTCACTTTCTGTAAGTGCAGAAACTTTGAGAGGGTTGCTATCTACATTTTCTACGGGTACAGTTACCAGTGCAGATGGAGTCTCACAAGAGGCTAAAAAAGTGGCAGCCATTGCTGCAATCACAAGAGATTTTGTGTGTTGTAAATTCATCATATTAGTTAAATAAGTCTTTAAAGGTATAAATTTCATTTGCACGCACGCCTTTCTCGGTGTGCTGTACGGTAATAATTTCATTGTGAGCATCGTGCTCTAGCCATAGATAGTAATTATTATCTGCAGCGATATTTAAGAATTGTTCTTTCTCGCTTATGGAAAGTAGCGGTCTCGTATCATAACCTGTCACATAAGGAATAGGTAAATGCCCTAAAGTAGGGAGCAGATCTGCCATGAAAACAATGGTCTTACCTTGATACTCAATATGTGGAAGCATTTGTTTTTCTGTATGACCATCTGCAAAGAGAATACCAAAGTTGAGTTCGCTATTTTTTTGAAAAGCCTGTTCTCCTCGTTCTATAAAGTGAAGCTGTCCACTTTCTTGTATAGGGATGAGGTTTTCCTTTAAGAAACTAGCTTTCTCTCTATTGTTAGGCTCAACAGCCCATTGCCAGTGATTTTCATTGGTCCAGAATTTAGCATTTTTAAATGCAGGTTCATAGCCTGTTCGGTCTTTATTCCACTGTATGGCTCCACCTACGTGATCAAAATGTAGGTGCGTCATAAATACGTCTGTAATGTCATCACGGTGAAAACCATATTGAGCAAGTGATGCATCTATAGAGTGGTCTCCCCACTGATGGTAATAGCCAAAAAACTTTTCAGATTGCTTATCACCCATTCCATTATCAATGAGGATAAGTCTGTTGCCATCCTCTATAAGCATACATCTAGCGGCGATATCTATAAGGTTATTAGCATCTGCAGGGTTTGTTCGGCTCCAGATAGTCTTTGGAACAACGCCAAACATGGCACCACCATCTAACTTAAAATTTCCGGCTTCAATGGGATATATTTTCATAAATAAGGTTGCATCTAAGTGGGATTACTACAGTTACGCTTTCGCGAAAGCGTGAAAAATGTAAAAAAGAGTACTATTCCCAAAAACAAAATCTCTGCAAAATACCAAAAAGGCGCTTTTTAAACGGTTGGCACCCCTAGTTTTTAACAAAGAATTGTAACTTCACAACGACCGCCAAAAACGGAAAAACACTAATATCGCATCAAAACAGAATTACCATGTTAGAACTCGCTGGAATCATTATTTTAGGAATCATTGCACAATGGGCCGCATGGCGTTTAAAATTACCAGCAATTTTACCATTACTACTCATAGGTCTCTTTGTAGGACCTGTATCTACTTTAATCTCTGAAGATGGTACAAAATGGATAGAACCTATATGGAATGGGGAAGAAGGACTTTTTCCAGGAGAGAGTTTGTATTGGTTTGTATCGCTTGCCATATCTATTATCCTTTTTGAAGGCGGACTTACACTTAAACGTGATGAAATTAAGAATGTAGGCCCAGTAATTACAAAGCTTATTTCTATAGGAAGCCTTGTAACATTTTTAGGAGCAGGATTTGCTGCCTACTGGATATTTGGACTTAGTCTTCAGATCTCTTTATTGTTCTCAGGACTTATCATTGTAACAGGACCTACCGTGATATCGCCAATTTTAAGAAACGTTCCGGTAAAGCGAGATATCTCTACAGTACTTAAATGGGAGGGGATTCTTATAGATCCTATAGGAGCACTTGTGGCAGTATTAATGTATGAGTTTATCTCTGTAGGAGAAGGAGCAGCTTTTACAAAGACGGCCTTAGTGGAGTTTGGTAAAATTGTACTTTTTGGAAGTACGTTTGGGTTTACGTTTGCTCATGCGCTGGCTTTTATTATCAAAAAGAAGCTTGTACCACACTATCTGATGAATGTATTTACACTAGCCGCAGTGCTAGGTGTATTTGTAATGTCAGACCAGTTTGCTCACGAGTCTGGACTACTTGCAGTAGTTGTAATGGGAATGGTACTAGGAAACATAAACCTTCCTAATATTAAGGAACTACTATACTTTAAAGAGTCATTGAGTGTTTTACTTATCTCTGTACTGTTTATTTTGCTATCGGCAAATATGAATCTTGTGGATCTTGAGTTATTATATCGCTGGGAGACACTAGCACTATTTCTTGTAGTGGTATTTGTAATACGACCTATAGGCGTCTTCTTGAGTACTTGGGGATCAGATTTACAGACGAATGCCAAACTATTTATTTCATGGGTAGGACCACGAGGAATTGTAGCAGCAGGTATTGCTTCACTTTTTGGGTCTAAGTTGTTAATAAAAGGAGAACCAGGAGCAGAGTACATCACACCATTAGTATTTATGATTGTACTGGGTACCGTATTATTGAATGCAACTACTGCACGATTATTTGCAAAGATGGTGGGCGTATTTCTTACTAAATCTGAGGGTATTCTTATTGTAGGAGCGTCAGAAATGCCACGATTGATAGCCAAATATCTTCAAAAAAATGGTCGTCACGTTGTACTTCTTGATAGTAATTCTAATCATATACGTACAGCAAAAGAAGCTGGGCTCATGGCGCTAGAGGCAAATGTCTATGCAGATGATCTTACAGATGATGTTGAGCTTAGTGACATAGGATATTTAATGTCATTAACAGGAAACAGCGATATTAATAAATATGCGATTAACCGATTTAGAAAGCAGTTTGGAGAAAATGGAGCTTACCGTCTTATCTCTAAGAGGGAGATGGATAACATCGCACAACTACCTAAGGAAGGATTATTTTCGGCAACAGATGACTTCTTTAATATGACAGATGTTACGAGACAGTATCCTACGATTAATGAGGTTGCTGTATCCTCAAAGGAGGAGTACATGGCTATAGGAAAACTTGTGGCAGATGATAAAAATATGATTCCGCTGTTTGTAAAGAAGAAGGATAATACCTTAGAAATCATTAGCTCATTTATACAAGACGTGGATGTAAAATCTTTTGAGGGAAGCCATTTAATTTACCTAGGAAAACCGATTACCGATGAAGATCTAGCCAAAGTAACCGAAGCTAGCCAGACACTATCGAGTGATGATGGAGATGTTATTGTCCCAATAGGTGATTAAGATATACTTTAAGATAGCCTGTTGTAATACTTTTTCTTGTAAAAGAAGACGAGCATGCCTGCTCTAAAAAGCATCCATACGATAAAGGCGAGCCAGATGCCTATCACACCCCATCCTAAGTATTTGCTTACATAGAGTACAGGTACAAAACCTACAAAGGTAGCTAGTAATAGCGTGTTGCGTAGCCACGCCATCTCACCAAGCCCTTTAAAAATGGCATCTAGTGTGAATGCTACAGCATTAATAGGCTGCATGATAATTACCATAAAAAACACTCCGTAAAAGACAGAGAGTACCGTTTCTTCATTGCTAAAAAGAAGACCTAGAGGTTTGTATAAAAAGGTACAAACAATAATTAATACAGCCGAAACAACGAGATTGTAACGAACAACTTTCTTGGTTAATTGCCATAGATTAGGATAGTCTTTTGCGCCAAGTAGACGACCGCTTAGCAGGTTTCCTGCAGCACCATAACCATCGATAAAAAATGCTGTAAATAGCCATATATTGGCAGCAATAGTATGTGCCGCCACAGTTTCATCACTTATTGCAGTTGCTTCTCTTACAGCAAGCACAAGCGCTACGTTAAGAGAAAATGAGCGCACAAACAAGTTAAGACTCATGGAGATAAGCCTTTTTATTTCCGGATGTAAGGGTAATGTAAGTTTAAGAGAAACCTCTGTTTTTACTAGTAAAAGTATGAGCGCCATAATGGCCATAACTCCTTGAGCAATCAAGCTAGCCCACGCAGCTCCTTTTACACCAAGCGGTTCGATAATTCCTTCTATACCGTACACTAATGCAATGTCTAGACCTATGTTTAAAGAAGCACCAATGATGGCAACAATCATAGGCCAAAAAGTGTTTTGCAATCCTCTGAATATTCCGAAAACAGCAAACGTAAATAAGGTGAGGGGAAACCCCCAGACTCTAATATTATAGTAATCTATACTTAATGAGAGGACTAAACCTTTTGCATTGAGTAGCGTAAAAATTTCGGCAACAAAGAAATAGGTACTGGCAAGTACCACAATACTTAAGATGATATTAAAGTAAATTGCTTGGGCAGGGAGAACCTTAATATCTTCTAGTTTTCCTGCTCCTAGATTTTGAGATATAATGGTAGATATCGCACTACGTGTTTGACCTAAAATCCATATAAGCATAGATAAAAAAGAACCCACAATTCCTACCGCAGCAAGTGACTCAACGCTATTTTCTGCCATGTTACCTACTACGGCGGCATCTGTACTAGACAGTATAGGCTCTGCAATACCAGCAATAAGTGCTGGAATGGCAAGCTGTTGTATACGCTTGAATGAAATATCTATATTACTTGTGGAGGTATTGATAGGATCGTTTTTTAAATAGAAAGATCAATAAAATGTAAAATTACAGACTAATAAAATGATAACCCACCTCTAGAGAACTCTTTCGTAGCAGTAAAATGGGTACTCACTTTGTTTTGGAAAAAAGATACTCCCTAGTTTCTCATAACCTCGAGCTTCATAGAACTTTTGATTACGTTTATTTTGAGAAAAAGTATCGAGACGTATGGATGGTGCCGAGTGCGCTTTCGCGAAAGCGTATGCATAATCCATTAGTTTGCGAGCGTTTCCTTGTCCTTGATAGTCGGGATGTACGGCAAGTCTATGGATGTACAAATTATTTTTTGAAGGGGTGAGCCAGTCAATGTCTAGATACTCATCATCCATTAATGTTGACAACACAATGGTACCTATAACGCTATCATTCTCTTTGAGAAGAAAGAGCTCATCACGAGCAATATCTTGCTCAAAAGCAGTGGCAGTAGGATAGTGCTCATTCCACTGAAAAATATTTCTTGAGATCATTTCTTGCGCACAGGCACGAGTAAGTGAAAGGATTTCAGGGATTTCTGAATTTTTTGCAGGTACAATCACAGATTAAAAAGTATTTTTGTGTTAATAGGTAAAAATACAAGTTACAGTATGAAAAATATTCTCGTTCCCATAGGTTCTTCAGATAGCGCTTTTAACACGCTTCAATATGCAATAGATCTTGCACAAGAGATTGATGCAAATGTGTATGCGATATCAGTCTTTCAAGAGTTTTCTAAAGCAGGTAGTGCTTCAAAGCTAAATACTGTTATTAAAGAAGAGTCAGAAAGCAGGCTCGAGAAGGTTGTAAATGGAGTAGACCATAAAGGAGTATCTGTAGTTGCTCACCCTATTAAGGGAGGTGTGATAGAGGGTGTAGAGCGCTTTAATAAACACGTACCAGTAGATCTTATGGTGTTATCACCACGCAGTAACTCTGTGCGTGATGAGGTCTATCTAGGTAACATGACAGGTAAGCTTGTAAAAGGAACTGATATTGCGGTACTGGTAGTGCCAGAAAATGAAAAATTTAAGGAGCCTTCTAATATTTTAATGGCTTTTAAAAATGGAAAGTTTGATAAAAAACGTCATTTAGAACCATTGAGAAAGCTTCAAAAGCATTTTGGGACAGAGCTTCACTTATTGCACGTGGAAACTCCAGAATCTGACGAAGCTATGAAAGAAGTATCTGATGATCTTAAAAAAATGAGTGCGTCTTATAAAAACACAACAAATGCAACTACTTATCAAGGAGTGCTAGAGCACTTCCAGTCTGTAGAGCCAGATATGTTATGTGTTGTGCGTAGAAAACGTGGTTTCTTTAAAAAACTATGGGAGAAAAATGTGGTCTTAAAAAAGGAGTTTTTTACAACAAAACCACTTCTTATTTTAAGAGTACAATAATATAGATGAGGATGGGGGATTAGCTCATTTGGCTAGAGCGCTTGCCTGGCAGGCAAGAGGCGACCGGTTCGAATCCGGTATTCTCCACCAGTACTCAAAGGGCTTCAAGGGTTTTCAACTCTTGAAGCTTTTTTCATTTGCACGCAATTTGCACGCAAAATGGGCTTTTAAGAATATTAATTAATATTTGATCCATTTTGGTGTAAAACAAGATCTTCACTGCTTTTTATATCTTTTCTAGATTACTTCGAAGAATATAAGCAATGTTTAGATCCCTATAATCTCTATAGTAAAACATAACCTTCCGTTAAACAATTGAAATAATTAAAAATTGTACCTAGCTTTACAATAAATGAAACTATTTCTTCACAAATCAATGGCAATCTTTATGGCTTGCGTGGTGCTCGTAACCACGACGTCATTCACCGTGGATATGCACTATTGTGGGGATAACTTGGTAGATTTCAGTTTATTCTCAAAAGCTGAAGGTTGCGGAATGGAAAAAGCGCAATCCGTAAAAAGTTGTGAGAATCCTAAAATGACTGAAAAATCGTGTTGTACTGACCAGCAAATTGTCAAGGAAGGCAAGGACGACCTCAAAATTTCATTTGACACACTTTCATTCGAGCAGCAAACGTTCATCGCTGCTTTTACCTATTCATATATAAACCTTTTTGAAGGAACCGAATCTGAAGAAGTTCCTTTTGAAGATTACCCGCGACCCTTTGTCAAACGGGATGTGCAAGTGTTGCACCAGACTTTCTTAATTTGATTTGTTAGATTTTTAGAATGAAGCCCAACAGCTATGCTGTCGTGGGCTAAAACTCGTGTTTGCCATTTTTTGCAATACGCAATTCCAATTATCTAATAATCAAATGCTATGCTGAATAAGAGCATTAAATTTCTCATAGAAAACAAACTTGTTGCTGTTCTACTACTCGCCCTATTCGTGGGTTGGGGCGTGGTTAATGCGCCTTTTAATTGGGAAACTGGCTTTCTGCCTACAGAGCCAGTTGCCGTAGATGCCATACCTGATATTGGCGAGAACCAGCAGATTGTTTTTACCAAGTGGCAAGGTCGCTCGCCACAGGATATAGAAGACCAAATCACATATCCGCTTACCACTTCCCTTCTGGGTATTCCAGGCGTGAAAACCATTCGTAGTTCTTCTATGTTTGGATTTTCGAGCATCTACATCATTTTTGAAGAAGACATTGAGTTCTACTGGTCACGCAGTCGCATACTCGAAAAACTGAACTCACTTCCTGCAAACCTTTTGCCCGATGGTGTCAACCCATCATTAGGGCCAGATGCCACAGGTCTGGGACAGATATTTTGGTACACGTTGGAAGGTCGTGATAAAGACGGAAACGTGACTGGCGGTTGGGATTTACAGGAATTGCGTAGTATTCAGGATTACTATGTAAAGTTCGGGCTATCCTCTGCAAGTGGTGTTTCTGAGGTAGCTTCCATAGGTGGCTATGTTCAGGAATATCAAGTCGATATCGACCCAGAAAAAATGCGCCAGTACAATGTAAGTATGGGCGATGTGGTCAAGGCCGTAAAGCAGAGTAATCAAGATATAGGCGCACAAACGCTCGAAATCAATCAAGCAGAATATCTTGTGCGCGGATTAGGTTACGTAAAGTCTATCGCAGACATTGAAAGTGCGGTGGTTGATTCTGAAAATTTTACTTCAATCCGTATCAAAGATGTGGCTAATGTTCATTTAGGGCCAGCCACAAGACGTGGTATTCTGGATAAGGAAGGTGCCGAAGTCGTAGGTGGTGTTGTAGTCGCTCGCTATGGTGCAAATCCGTTGGAAGTTATCAATAATGTGAAGGCACAAATTGCCGAAATCAGCTCTGGTCTTCCCACAAAAACCTTGGCAGATGGTCGCACTTCACAAGTAACCATCGTTCCATTTTACGACCGTACCGAACTCATTCAAGAAACGCTGGACACGCTAAACGAAGCCCTGACTTTGGAAATCTTGATTACCATTTTGGTCATTATCATAATGGTGTTCAACCTGCGAGCATCTATACTTATTTCAGGATTATTGCCCGTAGCCGTTTTGATGGTATTTATTACGATGAAGCTCTTTAATGTAGATGCAAATATCGTTGCGCTTTCAGGTATCGCCATTGCCATCGGTACAATGGTGGACGTGGGTGTCATACTCGCTGAAAATATGATACGGCATTTGGAAGATGAAAAGTTACGCCTTAATGAAAACGGTAAGGAATACAGTACAAACGAAATCATCTACAACGCAACTGCCGAAGTTTCTGGTGCTATCCTAACCGCAGTTTTAACAACAATAATCAGTTTCTTGCCCGTATTCACGATGATTGGTGCCGAAGGAAAACTGTTTCGTCCACTTGCCTTTACTAAAACAATGGCACTCACTGCATCGCTCGTCATTGCGCTGTTTATTATTCCACCCATCGCGGCATTCCTTTTCCGCAAGACGAGTGTACGAGAACGCACCCAATATGCCATCAATGGCGTACTTGTTTTATTGGGGATTCTCGCCATCGTTTATGGCTTTTGGTTAGGACTAATTCTTATCGCCTTTGCCATCACATCATTTTTAAAGATGCGTGGTACGCTTTCGCGAAAGCGTAAAAACCTAATCGACATTATCATTTCATCGGTTGCCATCGTGTTTTTGCTCGCGACCTATTGGCGACCGTTAGGCTTTGACCGAAGCATCGTGATGAACCTGATATTTGTTTCCACTATCTGTTTTGGATTGCTCGGTGTATTCTCAATTTTCAGGATATATTACGAGCGTATTTTGCGATGGGCACTTCAGAACCGATATCTATTCTTAATCGTTCCGGCTACGGTGCTCACGCTCGGTATTCTCATAATGCGAAATACGGGCAAAGAGTTTATGCCAGCGCTCAATGAAGGTTCATTCCTTTTAATGCCTACCTCACTACCGCACGCAGGTGTCGAAGAAAACAAACGTGTTCTGCAACAGCTCGATATGGCGGTGGCAAGCATTCCTGAAATTGAAACCGTGGTAGGAAAAGCTGGAAGGACAGAAAGCGCTCTTGACCCAGCACCACTCTCAATGTACGAAAACGTCATTCAGTATAAATCTGAATATATGCGAAATAGCTCTGGCGAGCGACAACGCTATAAGGTTAATGACGATGGATTGTTTGTGCTGAAGAACAATAAATTCATCATCAACCCAAATAATGACATAGATGAAGATGTAAACTATGAAAAAGCTTCGCTCAAGACTACTGCCTCACGCAATGATTTGATTGAAGATGAAGATGGCGAATACTATCGCAACTGGCGACCAGAAATCAGCAGTCCAGATGATATTTGGAACGAGATAGTACGAGTTACGAAGTTGCCTAGCGTGACATCTGCACCTAAGTTGCAACCCATCGAAACCCGATTGGTAATGCTACAAACGGGAATGCGAGCACCTATGGGTATCAAGGTAAAAGGTCCCGATTTAAAGTCGATAGAAAACTTTGGACTGCAACTGGAAGACATTTTAAAACAAGCCGAAGGTGTTAAAGAACAAGCCGTCTTTGCAGACCGAATCGTGGGCAAACCGTACTTGCTCATCGATATTAAGCGAGACCAACTGGCACGTTACGGCATATCTATAATGGATGTGCAGGAAATCCTTCAAGTGGCGGTTGGTGGTATGCCACTCACACAAACCGTGGAAGGTCGTGAACGCTATGCCGTGCGTGTACGTTATCCACGAGAGTTACGGGCAAATCCAGACGACCTTAAAAACATCTACGTTCCCGTAGAAAAAGGCAGTCCTGTACCGCTGGGTGAATTGGTTGAAATTCGATACGAACAAGGACCACAAGTCATTAAGAGTGAAGATACTTTTCTAATTGGCTATGTGCTGTTTGATAAACTCGATGGCTTTGCCGAAGTAGATGTGGTGGAAAATGCTCAAGCCTTAATCCAAGAAAACATTGACAACGGTACGCTGGTCGTACCCCAAGGTGTTAGCTATCGCTTTACGGGAACTTATGAAAATCAGTTGCGAGCAGAAAAAACCTTATCGGTTGTCGTACCACTTTGTTTGCTCGTTATTTTCTTGATTTTGTATTTCCAGTTTAGATCGGTTTCTACATCGCTTATGGTGTTTACAGCAATCGCCGTAGCCTTTGCAGGTGGTTTCATAATGATTTGGTTGTATGGGCAAGAATGGTTTTTCAATTTCAGCTTTTTTGGCGAGAACCTACGGGACTTATTCAATATGAAAACCATCAATTTAAGTGTGGCCGTTTGGGTTGGTTTTATAGCTCTTTTCGGTATCGCAACGGATGATGGCGTGGTAATGGCCACCTATTTAGACCAATCTTTCAAAAGCAATGACCCAGATTCTCAAAAAGATATAAGGCTCGCCACTTTGGAAGCGGCTGGAAAACGTATCCGTCCGTGTTTGATGACAACCGTAACCACAGTTTTGGCACTACTACCAGTACTCACATCTACAGGAAAGGGAAGCGATATAATGATACCGATGGCGATACCCATTTTTGGCGGAATGATAATCGATGTCACGTCCTATTTCCTACTGCCAGTCCTATACAGCTGGAAAAAGGAATACCAACTTAAAAAAGCAAACAGATGAAAAAATTAAAATATATACTGGTGTTCTTGTTTGTTTCCGCTTTCGCGAAAGCGCAACAATTACAATCCTACATTCAGGAAGCCGAAGCCAACAATCCAGAAATTCAAGCCTTTGAATTGCGCTACAACATCGCCGAAGAAAAGGTAAACGAAGCCAACTGGATTCCCAATACCGAAGTAAGTGCCGGCTATTTTGTGAGCGAGCCAGAAACCAGAGTGGGCGCGCAACGAGCACGTATAGGTGTCAAGCAAATGTTGCCGTGGTTCGGTACTATCACGGCTCGTGAAAATTATGCAACCGCAATGGCAGATGCCGAATATGTAGACATCACGATTGCAAAACGCAAACTCGCACTTTCGGTCGCACAATCCTATTATCGTTTGTATTCCATACGTGCCAAGCAAGCCGTACTGGACGAAAACATACAACTACTGGAAACCTATGAGCGACTTGCACTCACATCTGTAGAAGTGGGCAAAGCGAGCGCCGTAGATGTATTACGACTTCAGATACGGCAGAACGAGTTACAGCAACAAAAAGAAGTGCTGGAAGAAGAATTTACAGCAGAACAAACAGCTTTCAACAACTTGCTTAATCGTGATTCAATGATGAATGTTGACGTAATTCCAGAAATGGAAATTCCGCAGGAAGACCCATTTTATGACAATGAAGCGCTGACGCTAAATCCGGAACTACTCAAGTACGATAAGCTCTATGAATCGGTAGCACAATCTGAATTGCTCAACCAGCGTGAGAGCTTGCCTATGATTGGTTTTGGTTTGGATTACTTGCCTGTAACTGAACGTAGCGATGTCAACTTCAGCGATAATGGGAAAGATGTATTGATGCCTATGGTTTCGGTGTCCATCCCCATTTTCAACAACCGTTATAAATCTATTTCAAGGCAAAATGAACTGCGTCAGCAAGAAATAGAAACACAACGGGAACAACGATTAAATGTGTTGGAATCCGCTTTCGCGAAAGCGCAATCGCAACGCAATCAAGCACGCATAGCATACAACACACAAGCCCGAAACCTAAAGCAAGCGCAAGATGCCGAAGAAATTCTAATAAAAAATTATGAGACAGGCACTATAGACTTTAATGATGTGCTGGATATTCAGGAATTGCAGTTAAAATTTCAAATGAATCAAATCGAGTCGGTAAAAGGGTACTATGTGCAATCGTCCATTATCAACTATTTAATAAATCAATAATCTAAATATATATCCTATGAAAAACGTAATTAAAACAACATTATTAATGCTTGCCTTAGTAAGCTTTGTTTCGTGTAAGAATGAAACTAAAAACGATAAAAACACATCAAATTCTGAAACTGCTACGATGGCAGAATTGTCTTTTGAAGATGAAAATGTAGGCAAACAATTTCAGCATTATATCCACCTTAAAACCGCATTGGTAAATTCAGATATGGACGAAGCGAAAACTGGTGCAAAAATGCTTTTGGAAAATTCAGACGATGCCACTTTAAAAGAATTGCTTTCTAAAATTTCTGCATCAAATGATATTGAAAAACAGCGCGCCTTGTTTTCTGATGTGACAGAGAAAATGACTGGCATTGTCAACGAATCAATTAATTCGGGCGAAGTGTTTCAGCAATTCTGCCCAATGGCTTTTAACAATGAAGGTGGCTACTGGTTATCGACGGAAGAAGAAATCCGTAATCCTTACTTCGGCGATAGAATGTTAAAATGTGGTAAAGTGACGGAAACTATTAAGTAAAATGAAAAGTGATGGATAAATTTTTAGAACAATGGGGCGAAGCCGCATATACGACTACCGGATTTTTCTGGATGGCATTGTGGGCATTTATTTTGGGCTATATCATCAGTAGTATGATACAGGTTTTTATAACCGAAAAACGGATGCAGAAAACAATGGGCGAAAATGAAAAGAAGAGTGTACTTCTTGGAACATTTTTCGGATTTATAAGCAGTTCGTGCAGCTTTGCCGCACTTGCTTCTACCAAGTCCATTTTTAAGAAAGGTGCCAGCTTTGTTTCATCTATCGCTTTCTTACTGGCATCTACAAATCTTGTCATCGAGCTGGGTATCATCATATCCATTTTCTTGGGATGGCAGTTTGTAGTGGGCGAATATGTGGGCGGTATTTTGCTCATTCTCATTTGCTGGATTTTAATACGCCTTATCAACCCGAAAAAACTTATCCAAAAAGCCCGCAAAAACCTTAAAAGCGAAGGCGACGATGAAGAGATGGATGATTCCACCGATTGGAAAAAACAAATACAGCAAGAATCGAGCTGGGCAAAAGTAGCCAAGAAATACAAGATGGAATGGCAGATGGTCTGGAAGGATGTTACCGTAGGTTTTACCATCGCAGGTATCGTCGCGGCTTTTGTACCTGATTCATTTTTCCAAACGCTGTTTATCAATAGTGGTAAAGGCAATACAGATTTTACGTTTCTTGAAATATTGGAACATATAGTCGTAGGTCCAATTGCCGCATTCTTAACCTTTATAGGCTCGATGGGTAACATCCCATTGGCAGCTTTGTTATTTGGTAAAGGTGTGAGTTTTGCAGGGGTTATGGCATTTATTTTTAGTGATTTGGTGGTTTTTCCGGTATTACGTATCAACGCAAAATACTATGGTTGGAAAATGTCATTTTTCATTGTATTCCTATTATTCACAGCACTAATAGGTACGGCACTTGCCCTTCATTATAGTTTTGATTTACTGAACATATTGCCAGATCCGTCACAGGTTACCATTCAGGATAAAGAACATTTTAAATTGGATTATACCTTTTACCTGAATATCGCCTTCCTTGCCATTTCAGGATATCTAATTTATCTGGGATTTTTCAAGAAAAAAGATGTGGAACACTCAATGAGTGAGATGGCACCAAAAAGCCCATTGCTTGAAACCGTTTTAAAGTATGTCGCTATCGCCTGCTATATCTGGCTGGCAGGCGGATTAATCACTAAATTTTTAATTTAATAAAATGAAACACACATATAACATACAAGGGATGACCTGCAATGGTTGTCGCACCAGCGTTGAGAAAAAGCTTTCGCAAGTAAACGGTGTTACAAACGCATCTGTAAATCTTGAAAAGGAAGAAGCGGTCATTCAAATGGATAGCCATATCGATACGGCAACATTTCAAAATGCACTTCCAGAAAAATATACCATTTCAGAAAAGAAAACCGAGCAAAATGTTTTTGCAAATATTAATGATGGTAACGCTTTCGCGAAAGCAGAAACCGAAAAAACCAAGCTTCAACAGCTCAAACCGTTGCTCATTATTTTAGGCTACATCGCTATTGCAACGGTTTTACTGAACTATTCACGGGAAAATTGGGATGGTGCGATGCTTGACTTTATGGGTCTGTTCTTCATTGTTTTCAGCTTCTTTAAGATTTTAGATTTAAAAGGCTTTCCTGACAGTTTTAGAATGTACGACCCGCTTGCCAAAGTTGTACCTGCCTATGCTTGGGTATATCCATTTATTGAAACAGCGCTGGGATTAATGTTCTTGATGCGATTTAAAATACCTACCGCATTAATCGCCACGCTTATCATTTTGGGAATTACAACCGTGGGTGTAACTAAAATATTGCTAGATAAGAAATCGATACAATGCGCTTGTCTGGGTACTGCTCTAAAGCTACCTATGACCGAAGCCACCTTTATAGAAAACGCCATTATGATTGTAATGGCCGTTGTAATGCTAATTCAATATGTAAACTAAAAAACCAAAAATTATGAATTCAAACGAACACACAAATTCAGGAAAATCAAAAAATCATTATACACGTTTTGTAGCGATGCTGGCTTGCTCTTTTGTAGCAATGTATATCACGATGTATTTAAATACCTATGAATGGGACCACGTATGGTTTAGTCTTACGAGATTTTATATGGTCTGTTTAGGTATCTCAGCTATGGCCATCATAATGTTTGTTGCAATGCGTGGTATGTATCAAAATAAAAAGAAAAATTTAGCGATAGTCTTGGGAAGTATAGTTCTCTTTGCAGGTGCATTGGGACTTGTACGTGACCAAAAGTCAACTGTTGGCGATATACTTTGGATGAAGGCAATGATACCGCACCACTCAATAGCAATTCTAACAAGTGAGCGTGCAGATATTAAAGACCCAGAAGTTAAAAAGCTAGCTGACGATATCATTAAGGCACAGCGTAAAGAAATTGCAGAGATGAAAGCAATGATAAACCGTTTACAGAACGAAGAATAAAATTATGAATAAAAACATTTTATATATAGGAATTGCTGTCGTGGTAGGGCTATTTGCTGGATGGCTTATTTTTGGAAATGGGTCGAGTGATTCAAATAAGGATATGTCTGAAATGTCAGACCACGACCACTCTGGCGAAACCGAAGACCAAATGTGGACGTGTTCAATGCACCCACAGATAATGCAACCCGAAGCTGGTGATTGCCCTATATGTGGAATGGACTTAATCCCTGCGGAAGCTGGTGCTGAAGGTCTTGCAGCAAACGAGATTAAAATGACCGAAAACGCAATGGCGTTGGCAAATATCCAAACTACTATCGTGGGGAATACGCAAGTAAGCGATGATGATGGGATGATATCCCTTTCGGGGAAAATAGCTGCAAACGAAGAAAATAATACCGTGCAAGCCAGTTATTTTAAAGGTAGGATAGAACGACTTAATGTCAACTATGAAGGTCAGCGAGTAAAGCGTGGTCAGTTACTGGCAACCATTTACGCGCCAGACCTTGTCGCGGCGCAGCAGGAATTAATTACAGCTGCATCGCTGAAAGAATCACAACCAGCTTTATACAAAGCGGTGCGCAATAAGCTCAAAAACTGGAAACTTTCAGAAAAACAAATCAATGCAATTGAAGAAAGTGGCAGCGTACGTGACAACTTCCCTATTTATGCAACTGTTTCAGGAACGGTTTCAGAAGTAATGGCTGCGCAGGGTGATTATGTTAATCAAGGACAGCCTATTATTAAATTGAGCAACCTTAATTCAGTTTGGGCAGAATTTGATGCCTATGAAAATCAGATTGCACAATTTAAGGTTGGACAAAAAATCAACATTACGACCAATGCCTATCCCAATAAGGAATTTGAAGGAACTATCTCTTTCATCGACCCTATGCTTAACAAAGCAACACGTACGGTAACGGTGCGTGCAACCTTACAAAATCGAGACGATCTATTTAAACCAGGAATGTTTGTGACTGGAAAGGTAGAAGGTGCAACCCAAACTATGGAAAACGCTCTTTCTGTTCCAGCAAGTGCTGTATTATGGACTGGCGAGCGTTCATTAGTATATATAAAAACCAATCCTAATGAGCCTATTTTTGAAATGCGAGAAGTTACCTTGGGCAATCGCTCTGGTGAGAATTACCAAGTATCGACTGGACTGAATAATGGCGATGAAATAGTAACTAATGGGACGTTTACAGTAGATGCAGCTGCGCAACTGCAAGGTAAAAAATCAATGATGAATCAGCAGATGATGCAGGATGAATCAGCTATGATGGGCGATATGGAAATGAGTTTCAGTAATACGTTCAGTTCTGATTTCAACAAAGCATTACCATCATATCTTAAAATGAAAGATGCTCTTGTGGCAAGCGATGCTGGTCAGGTTTCCGCTTTCGCGAAAGCGACATCAAAAAAATTAAAGGAAATATCTATAACGGAATTAGGCAAAATGGAAAAGCAGCATCTTACCAAAAGTATTGAGATGTTGGATGCTATTGTTGCCAATAACAATTTGGAAAACCAGCGAGCACATTTTGTGATACTCAATGAGAATATCGTGCCTATTGCTATGAACATAGAAAACTCAACAAATTACTATGTCCAAAAATGCCCAATGGCAAACAACAATAAAGGGGCGGTTTGGTTGAGTACAGAAGAAGAAATAAAGAATCCTTATTATGGCGATGCGATGTTGACCTGTGGTAGTGTGATTGATTCGTTGTAAAATCCCTTTGCAACTCAATTGCATCATTATTCTTTTATCTTTGTATAATTAATGAAAGCATTTTATTCTATATCAATGTCAATGTTATTCCTTTTTCAAGGAATAACGGCCAATATGGAAATATGTGAACAAATAGAGAAATTCTCACATTTTATATCACATTATCAAATGCATAAAGAGTATGGTGGAGATACCTTTTATGAATATGTAGTAGAGGTAATTTTCAGTGATCAAGCAGATAATAAGGACCATCACGACGGCTCGCACGATGATAGTGCACCAGTACATTCACACCATCAATGCTGTCATCCTACAGTTTTTTTAACGCCTTCTAACGCGTTAGCCTTAAAGCCTCTTCTTTTTAAAGAAAGAGCGACATATTCACATTATTCTTATCAATTTAATTCCAGATATCTGGAATCTCTTTTCCAGCCACCACGGGCATAATTCAGTTTTAATAGGACAACTATATCCTTTTTTGAAGTTTTCCTAATTGGAATACTCAACTATGTTTTTGCTTTCGCGAAAGCGTAAACTCATTTTTTTAACTGAATTAATACATTAATCTATGATTAATAGAATCATTGATTTTTCAATCAATAACAAATTTATCATTGGTCTTTTCACGTTGACTCTTATAGGAGTTGGTATTTGGTCAATGGCAACAGTAAACCTTGGGTCTGTACCAGATATTACAAATAATCAGGTGCAGGTCATCACGCAATCGCCTAATCTGGGAACGGAAGATATCGAACAGTTCGTAACCTATCCCGTAGAGCTATCTATGGGTAATTTACCTGGTGTTACTGAAATTAGATCCATTTCAAGATTTGGGCTCTCTGTAGTAACCATCGTTTTTGAAGACGATATGGGAACCTATCTTCCTAGACAACTGGTAGGGGAAAAACTCAACGAACTTGGAGAATCTATACCTGAAAAATTTGGAAGTCCATCTATGGGTCCCATTTCCACAGGATTAGGCCAAATTTATGAATACACAATTCAACCAGAAGAAGGTTTTGAAACCAAGTATTCGCCTATGGAACTGCGCACCGCGCAAGATTGGGTTATCAAAAGACAACTCACATTATTGGAAGGCGTTGTAGAGGTCAACTCTTATGGTGGTAGCATAAAACAATATGAAGTTGCTGTCGATCCAGAGAAGTTAAACAGTATGGGTATCAGCATTTCACAAGTGTATGAGGCTCTCTCACAGAACAACGTAAATACTGGTGGCGCTTATATAGAGAAAAATAAAATGTCAAATTTTATAAGAGGTGAAGGTCTAATTCGCTCTTTGGAAGACATTAAGGATATTTCCATTATTAATGAGGGCAACATTCCTATTACTATTGGGGACGTGGCAACGCGCGTCCATTTTGGGAGTCAAGTACGCTATGGTGCTTTTACACAAGACGGTAAAGAAGCTGTGGGCGGTATGATAATGATGCTCAAGGGCTCTAATCCTAATGCAGTCATTCAAAATGTAAAGGATCGTATGGCAGAAATTGAAAAATCTCTACCAGATGGTCTGACTATCGCCCCAATAATTGATCGTAGTGAGCTTATTGCAAGAACCACCGATACAGTTAAAACCAATCTTCTGGAAGGTGCATTGATTGTGATTTTTGCACTTGTCCTATTGTTGGGTAGTTTAAGAGGTGGAATCATAACTGCTACTACGATACCATTGTCCTTACTTTTTGCCTTTATTCTTATGAAGCAGTTTAATGTATGGGCAAACTTGATGAGTCTGGGAGCAATAGATTTTGGAATCATCATAGATGGTGCTGTAATTATTATTGAAGGAACGGTGTATGAAATCCAAAAAAGAATAAGGTCTGGTAAGCTAAAATTCAATCAAGGAGTGATGGATAAAGTTGCCTATGATGCCGGAAGCACGATGATGGGTTCTGCGTTCTTTGGACAGATTATTATTCTCATTGTTTTTACACCTATACTTTTTCTTACTGGTGTAGAAGGTAAAATGTTTAAACCTATGGCATACACCTTTGGGTTTGCAATGATAGGTGCCATCATTCTATGTCTTACGTACGTTCCTATGATGGCAGCACTTTTTATGAAACCAGTACAAAACACCAAAAATTGGTTTGGCAAATTTGAGCGCAGGCTCGAAAAGATAAGTGATAAAATCATAGGTGCTATTCATAGTGCATATATGCCTTTATTAAAAGGTGCTCTTAAACTGAAGTTTATCGTTTTATCAGCTGCTACCGTACTACTTGTTATCGCTGGATTCATATTTTCTAATATGGGAGGAGAATTTGTACCACAGCTTGATGAAGGAGATTTAGCAATGCAGGCACTTATAAGACCAGGAAGTTCGCTAACAGAATCTATTGAAGTTTCCAAGAAAATAGAAACCATCCTATTAGAAAGTTTCCCTGAAATCAAGACGGTAACTGCTCGTATAGGTGTTGCAGATATTCCTACAGATCCTATGCCTATGGATATTGCAGATATGTACATTATCCTTAATAAGGATATGGACGAGTGGACAACAGTTTCTACTAAAGAAGGTTTAATAGATGCTATAAGAGATAAACTGGATGATGAACTGGTGGGTGTGAATTTAGTTTTTACCCAACCGGTTGAATTGAGATTTAACGAGCTGTTAGAAGGCGTAAGAGAGGATATTGCTGTAAAGCTGTATGGCGAGGATTTAGAGGTTTTATCAGAAAAAGTTCAGGAAATGGCGGCTATTATACAAACCGTTCCTGGCGCTGGCGATGTAAGTGCAGAACGTACTGCTGGATTACCACAGATGACCGTAAAATATAGGCGTGATAAAATGGCGCAATACGGACTGAATATTCAAAAAGTAAATGATTACGTAAGTACCGCTTTTGCTGGAGGAACCGCTGGAGTCATCTTTGAAGGCGAAAAGCGATTTGATCTTGTTGTACGATTTGATGAAAGTCATAGAAAAAGTATTGATGACCTGCGCAATATGTATATTGATCTTAAGGATGGTAGTCAGGTGCCCATTATCGAAATAGCCGAGATTGAATATGTCCCTGGACCTATGCAAATCTCACGTGACAATACGTATAGAAGAACGTATGTAGGTGTAAATGCCCGAGGCAGAGATGTAGAATCTGTCGTTAAGGATATTCAACAAAAACTGAATGAAGAATTGGACTTACCATCAGGATATTATATTACCTATGGTGGAGAGTTTGAAAACCTACAAAGCGCAAAGGATCGTTTGATAATCGTTGTGCCCATCGCCCTGTTTTTAATCTTAATACTGCTATACTTTGCGTTAAAATCCTTTTCACAATCTTTAATGATTTACATCGCGATTCCTTTGGCAGCCATAGGTGGTGTATTTGCTTTATGGCTTCGCGGTATGCCATTTAGTATCTCGGCAGGTGTAGGGTTTATTGTACTATTTGGTGTGGCAGTTCTTAACGGTTTGGTACTTATAAACCGGTTTAATTCTCTTAAAGAAGAAGGTGTTATAAGCATAAAGAATAGAATATTTCAAGGGACTAAAGAACGTATTCGCCCTATTATGCTCACGGCGACCACAGATATTTTTGGCTTTTTACCAATGGCATTTTCCACATCGGCTGGTGCAGAGGTACAACAGCCACTTGCGACGGTGGTTATAGGTGGTATGCTTACGGCAACGCTGCTTACATTAATCGTTCTTCCCGTGCTTTATACATTTATAGAAAAGAGACGTGAGCGCAAAGATCAGAACAAGATGGGTTCTTTTAATCCGCAAGCGTCAACTACGATTTTAATAGTTGGTTTTATTTTAGGTGGCACCGCTTTCGCGAAAGCGCAACAATCACAAGCACCTGTGCAAGACATTGTTGTCCAGGATAGCATCATACCCATCGCAATTTCACAAGCCATAGAAATTGCCAAAGAGAATTATCCTGTGCTGAAAGCGAGCCAACTCGAAATCGAAAGACAGAACGCACTTAAGGGCATTGCTTACGACTTCGGTAATACCCAAGTTTTTACTGGTGGCGAAGAGATTACAGACGGTCAAGGCATTTATACCGTGATAGGCATCGGGCAACAGAATATTGATCTACTGGGCATAGGAGCCAAAAAACGTTTGCAACAACGACGTATCGAGTTGGCACAAACTGCATTTAACCTTTCTGGAATTCAGATAGAATTGGAAGTCAAAAGAGCGTGGTCAGAAACATTTCAAGCAAAAAAGAAGTTCTCTTTGTACCGTGAATTGGATAGCATTTATGGTCAATTTTCAAAATCTGTAGAACTAAATTATGAAGTCGAAGCTATTTCACGGTTGGAATATGCCGCCGCGCGCAATCAGGCCTTGCAAATCAACAACAAATTTCAGCAGGCAGAAATTGATTATTTCATCGCGTTACAAAAACTCAATCTTTGGTTAACACCAGAAACGATGTATACCGTAACTAATGATTTGGAAGTTGCCGAAATTTCGATTTTGGATGCCGATGATACATTAGATGAACATCCCGATTTATTGCTTTCGCGAAAGCTTATAGATGAAGCACAAGCAAGCTACGACGCAGCTAGAGCAAACTTATTACCCAAGTTCAACCTGCAAGGTGGCTTGCAGCGTGTTAATGGCGATAGTAGTTTTTATACCTATCAAGCTGGAATTTCCATTCCGTTATTTTCTGGTCCAGACCGCAGTCGTGCAAAGACTGCAAAACTGGATACACAGATAGCAGAAACAAATGCCACTTTCAAACAACGAGAGTTGCAATCACAATTCATACAGGCACGGCAAAATTTTACAAAGTGGCGAGACACGTGGTTTTTCTATAAAATCGAAGCGCTGCCACTTGCCATAGACCAGCGCAAAGGCGCATTGCTCGCTTACAAGGAAGGAGCACTGGATTATGCCGCATTCACGCAAATCATACGCGATGCCATACAAACAGAAATGGATGCGCTGGACGCACTCGATAATTATTTAGATGCCTTGTTTGAAATACAATATTTTCAAAACTAAAAATATGAAAACGAAAAAATATATACCTATTACAGCGATGCTATTAGCATTATTATTGACCAGTTGTGGCGACTCAAAAACTGCCAAAGATGAAACTAAAGAAAGTACACAAACTGAAGAAAGCCATACAGAAGGCGAAGCTGAAGAAGTGATGCTCACGGCACAACAGTTTGAAGCCTTGCAGATGGAAATTGATACACTCTCTCAACGCAATATGAGCGGTTATGTAGAAGCAAATGGTATGTTAGAAGTGCCACCGCAAAACGAAGCAAATATTACAGCGCTTACGGGAGCAAATATTGCATCCATAGAGGTAATAGAGGGCGACGAAGTCAAAAAGAATCAAGCAGTTGCCTATCTATCTCATCCCAGTATTATACAGATACAGAGTGATTACCTAAATGCATACAGCAATAGTCGGTTTTTAAAACAAGAATATGAACGTCAAAAAAAGCTTTACGAAGCTGGCGTAGCATCTGGTATGAATTATCAAAAAGCCACGGCAGATTATCAAGCATCTACTGCAATGGTAAACGGGCTGGAAGCACAATTACGACAGTATAATATTAATGTAAGTGGCGTCCGCAATGGTACAATTTATCAGCGTGTTGCATTGCGCAGTCCTATTGCAGGTGTGGTAGAAAAAGTTTTCATAAAAACTGGTCAATATGTGGAGCCACAGACCAATCTAATGGAAATAGTAGATACAGACCACGTACACGCAGATTTGATGGTTTTTGAAAAAGATGTGGATAAAGTGAAGAAGGGACAAAAGGTACGGTTCAGCATTCAATCCCGACCAGGAAAAGAACTGGAAGCAAAGATTTATTCAGTTAGCCAGACTTTTGAGCAGGACCCAAAAGCTGTTCACGTTCACGCTGAAATCGAAAATAAAGAAGGTGGTCTTATCCCTGGAATGTACATTAAAGGTAAGATTGAAATTGATAATGAGAAGACTACAGCATTTCCTGAAAGTGCTATAGTCACAGAAGCTGGTAAGAATTATGTGTTTGAAGCTCATAGGGAAGATGATGCGTGGAATTTTATACCAATTGAAATTACTACAGGCGAGAAAGATGGCGAGTGGATTGCCATACGCTTTTTTGAAACCCCAGATCCTAATGCTCGTTTTGCATACAATCATGCCTATTACCTAATGGGAGAAATGAAAAAGGGAGAAACTGAACACGAACATTAAAAGATACAAGATTAGAATGACTGAAATAGAAAAAACATTAAACGATCACGAAGTGCGTCCTACAGCTATGCGCATCTTGATTTACAAGCATCTAGCACAAAAAGATAATGCTCAAGCTTTACTGGATATAGAAACCGCTTTCGCGAAAGCGGAACGATCTACCATTTTTAGAACATTAAAGACTTTCGAAGAAAACGGTATTGTACACCAAATAGAAGACGGAACAGGAATCACAAAATACGCATTGTGTGAACCAGGTTGCAATTGCGAGATAGATCAAGACTTACACTTGCATTTTCATTGCAGTAATTGTGACGAAACTGTTTGCTTGACAGAACATAAAATACCACATATCAATATACCAGAAGGCTACGTGGCAGAAGATGTCAATCTTGTCGTAAAGGGTATTTGCGAAAAATGTAGTGGCTGACTTTGCATAGCAGTTGTACAAACAATTTGATAACTTGCAACAGTAAAAAATATCAAATTTCTCAAAATGATACAGATAATAAATTTAGATAAGGAAAATGTAATTGCAGCTCGCATCTCAGATAAGGTTTCAAAAAACGATGTAGAAAAAATTCATCCACTCATCCACGATATTATTGATAAAGTAATGAAAGTTAATTTCTACTTTGAATTGGTCGATTTTGAAAGCTATACGCTCAAGGGATTTTGGGAAGATATTAAAGTGGACAGCGCACATATTTCAGACTATGGGAAAATGGCTTTCGTAGGCGAAAAGAATTGGCAAGAATGGGCTGCAAAAGCAACTGATTTCTTTACCAGTTCTGAAGTAAGATTTTTTGAACTAGAAAGTAAAGAAGATGCACAAAAATGGATTAATTTCTAAGTCGAATAAATGAAATTTAATATTGCCATTCCCACAGCATTAAAAGCGCACTATTATAAAGAGATAGAATCATATAGAATTGCTTTAAAGGAACAAAACTGGTCAACTGCGTGGCAGCACTTGGAACGCTCTCACATAATTGGTCAATCCTATCCGTTTGAGCACAGCTATTCGCATTGGTTAATGTTGATTTTTGGTTTTAAACAAAAGGACTTTAAAGAAGTTGCAGGACAATTGATACGGCTGCTTGTAGGTGGGTGGAAATCTTTTATTGACCACGTGCCAGTAGGAAATACGGGTGGTTCAAATGTGCCGCCATTAAAGAAAATGGAAATTCCAGCAGATTTGAAATTTATTTTAAATCAACACAATTAAATAAAATGAAAAAACAAAAACAAAATTTAAGGGATATAAATCCCAAAGAACATCAAGGCGAACACAGCCACGATGATGGACACGATCACGATCACGGAGATGGTAGTTCATTTAAAACATACATTCCTGCGATAATTAGTTTTGTAATGCTAATTGTAGGTATTGCCGTAGACTATTTTAATGCTATTCCAGCATTTGAAGGTTGGGTACGTATTGTCTGGTATACTATTGCTTATTTACCTGTAGGTTTTCCAGTTATTAAAGAAGGTTGGAAAAGTATTATGCGTGGCGATGTCTTCACAGAATTTTTCTTAATGTCTATTGCCACCTTGGGTGCATTTGCGATAGGAGAATATCCAGAAGGTGTAGCCGTAATGTTATTTTATGCCGTTGGCGAGCTCTTCCAGAACGCAGCGGTCAATCGAGCAAAGAGCAATATAAAAGCACTACTCGATGTACGACCAAATGAAGCACTTGTATATCGCAATGGAGACTACATAGCGGTAGATCCTGAAACTGTTGAGATAGGCGAGAAAATTCAAGTACGTGTGGGCGAGAAAGTACCATTAGATGGGATTTTACTTTCAGATAAAGGCTCGTTCAATACCGCAGCACTCACAGGCGAAAGCAAACCTGATACTATTGCAAAAGGCGATACTGTTTTTGCTGGAAGCATTAATCTCGACGGTGTTATCGAGGTTGAAACCACCAGAGAATTTAAGGACAGTTCCATTGCCCGAATTCTCGATATGGTGCAAAACGCAACGGCTAGAAAATCAAAAACGGAATTGTTCATTAGAAAATTTGCGCGGATTTATACGCCTATCGTTGTATTCCTTGCCATCGGCCTGACGTTTCTTCCTTACTTTTTTGTAGATGATTATGTGTTTAGAGATTGGTTGTATCGTGCATTGATATTCCTCGTGATTTCGTGTCCTTGTGCTTTGGTTATCTCGATACCGCTAGGTTATTTCGGTGGTTTGGGAGCTGCTTCACGTAATGGTATTCTTTTTAAGGGTGCGTCCTTTCTCGATGCAATGACTCAAGTTAATACCGTAGTGATGGATAAGACGGGAACGGTCACTAAAGCGGTATTTAAGATTAAAGAAATTGTTACTGGTTCCGCTTTCGCGAAAGCAGAATTTATGAAATACCTAATGGCAATGGAAGAGCAATCCACGCATCCAATAGCAATAGCCATTATGGAATATAAAGCTGAAGGAGCAGATTATAATGCTACAGACGTTTCTGAAATTGCAGGTAAAGGTTTGAAAGGTAGTGTAAATGGAAAAACAGTCTTAGTTGGGAACAAAGCATTGATGACAGCACATCAGATAGAAGTTCCAGCAGAAACAGACAACATTGTTGAGTCTATAGTGATGGTAGGCATAGATGGCGCATTTGCAGGTTATGTAACAATCGCCGATGAATTGAAAGACGATGCGCATCAAGCGATCAAAGAAATAAGGGCGGCAGGAATCGATAAGATTATTATGCTTTCTGGAGATAAGGATTCTATCACTCAAGAAGTAGCAAAAGAATTAGGCATCGACTGGGCAAAAGGTGGAATGCTTCCAGAAGACAAACTCAATGAGGTGGAAAAATTAAAACAGCAACCAGATACTAAGGTGGCTTTTATAGGTGATGGTATTAATGATGCGCCTGTACTTGCGGCTAGTGATGTAGGAATCGCGATGGGCGGTCTTGGTAGCGATGTGGCTATTGAAACCGCAGATGTTATTATACAAACAGATCAACCCAGTAAAATCTCAAGAGCGATAAAAATAGGCCGTTCTACACGTCGGGTTGTTTGGCAAAATATCATACTTGCCTTTGGCGTGAAAGTTATTGTATTAATATTAGGCGCTGGTGGTCTCGCCACAATGTGGGAAGCAGTCTTTGCAGATGTAGGTGTAGCATTGCTGGCTATTCTCAATGCTGTTCGATTGCAGAAAATGAAGTGGGATTAATGTCTTTCTTTTAAAATAGTATTTCAAGCCTCTTAATTTTAGGGGGCTTTCTATTATGTGATTGATTCCGCTCCAGCCCTTCCCCTTTCATTCCGCAGAAAAAGCTCCATTCCAAGAAAAGAGCTTCACTCACAAAATCTTGAACACAATCTCAAAGTTAAAAGGATGGTGAAAATAGAAATGGCTGACTAGAGACTATAGCATATTTAACCTAGAAGGAACTTTGAGATAGCGTTCGCTAAAAAAAATCATACTAAAACCTGCGTTTATTATCCCTGATTTTTCCCCTTTTAAGCTTTTTGAAGTGTTGATAACCCAATTTTCTCCTGTTAGTAATATTTCTACCACATTTTCAAATTCTATCAAATCATCCCAAATAAAATTAATTGAAATTTTCACTCATTAATTTTGAATGATTTTATTACTCTTTGATACAACTAACTGATTTGAAGTTATCTGTGAATAACTATTGCCTTTTTTTACTGCTCCATAGGTCCGTTCTTTTACCTTTACTGCACACTTCCCACTAAGGGAAAGACAAAAGCGCTTTTGTCCATTTTGTAATCTAAAAAACAAATCAAATGGACAATTTTTTGATACTCGAACGGCTGGACCGTCTCGAAAAATTATTGATAGGAAGCAAGGAAGTACTTACCCTTGAGGAAACCTGTGATTATACCGGAATATCCAGAAGCTACCTCTACAAACTGACCGCCTCGGGCAAGATCCCACACTCCAAACCCAACGGGAAAATGATCTGCTTCGAACGTAGAAAGATAGACAGATGGTTACTGCGCAATGAGCAGAAACTTCATCATACGGACGGCTAATTGCAAAGGTTATGAAAGCGATCCATTCACAGCTCTACACAGTTACAGACCCTAAGAAAAAGACCATCTATGATTATACCATAGAGTACCTTCTGGAAAAATATGACATCTACTATAATGAGATTTCCCACGATTTCCAGATTTCGATGCGAGGAAAGAAACAATGGCAGTATATCAATCTCAATTCACTTATTATCGAGCTCACCAAAGCTGGGATCGACATCAGCACCTCAAAGCTGGAAATCCTCATCAAGTCTGAACTCATCCCTAAATATAATCCGATTAGAGAGTACTTTGAATCCCTAAGTGCCTGGGATGGGTTTGACCACATCGGTAAACTAGCATCCTACGTGCCGGTGTATGACAATAAAGCGTTTGTTTATCATTTTAAGAAATGGTTGGTGCGTGCCATAAAGTGTGCCCTGGAACCCGGTTACTTTAATAAGCAGGCACTTATCATAAGCCATAGCGGGCAGAGTTCCGGTAAATCTACTTGGTGCCGTTTCCTGTGCCCGCCAGAGCTGTCAGAGTATATGGCCGAGGATATCAATAGCGATAAGGATGCACGTATCCAGTTGTGCCGGAATTTTCTCTATAACCTTGATGAGCTTGCGGTACTCTCAAAGAACGATGTGAATGCGCTAAAGGCCTTTTTCTCAAAAACGTTTATCAACGAAAGATTACCATATGACAGAAAGAACACCATCCTGCCCAGAATCTGCTCGTTTATGGGATCGACCAATATGTCCTCTTTTCTCAATGACGAAACGGGTTCCGTGAGATGGCTCTGTTTTGAGCTGATGCAACCCATCAACTTTGACTATAAAAAGGACCTAGATATCAAAAACGTTTGGACACAAGCGTACCATCTAGCGTATAGCGACAAAAGTTTCAACCCAGAACTTACCGTCCAAGATGTAAATGAGAACGAAGAGCGCAACCAGCGGTATACTAAAATGACCACCGAACAGGAACTCATCGCCAAATACTATTTGAAGTCAGATCAAGAGAAGGATTTTGTAACCGCCACGGATATTATGGTGAGTTTGAACTGTCTCAACATTAGGATCAGCCAGGTCAACTTGGGCCGTGCGCTTTCGGGGTTTGGATACCAGAGGGTCAAACATCCCAAGCGAAGAATCTATGGCTATCTGGCCAAACGGAACTTTAAGGACTCGCCCTATGAAATAGGCTGATGAAAGAAAAAAGAGCAAATCCTCTTACCATGCTACCACAAATTTTCTAAAGTCCTATAAACAGTAACACCATTTGTGGTAGGATGTTCAATAACCATCTTACCACAAACCTACCTAACCTACCACACAACTGTGGTAAGATGGGTAAGATGAAAAAACAGTCCTAAGAACCATCAACCCCTGTAAACAAAAGGCTGGGTAAGATGGTAAGATGTTTTAGCAATTTTAAACTATTCACAGATGAAAACTATAAAACTATCCTGTAAGGAAGCCCGCGATATCTCTATTGTAGAGATGTTGGCTGTTCTAGGACACTTTCCAAAACGCCAGTCGGAAAGGGAAGCCTGGTACCTGAGTCCATTTCGGTCAGAAACAGAAGCATCCTTCAAAGTTTCTCTTTCGCTCAACAGGTGGTACGATCACGGAGAAGGCATTGGCGGGAATTGTATCGATTTGGTTTGTAAGATTAAAGAGTGTTCAGTAGGAACTGCACTTTATTTTTTGAAACACTTAGATTTTCAAACAACAGCGCCCATTCTAAAGTTGAGTAGTACGCTTTCGCGAAAGCTAAAAATTACAGAGGTCAAAGAGATTGAAAATTCAAATTTGATAACGTATTTGAGTGAGCGGAAAATCCCAATAAATATCGCAAAAAGATATTGCAGAGAGGTTCATTATGTATGGTCTGGCCGATCCTATTATTCCATCGGTCTGAAAAACCGGTCAGAGGGATGGGAGCTGAGAAATGCATACTGTAAGAACGGTTCGTCCCCAAAGGATATAACCCTAATCTTGAAAAAAGGAAGTAAAAATCTGGCCGTGGTTGAGGGAATGTTCGACCTGCTTTCACTGGTCAAAGAGGAACTGAACTATTTAAAGGAGGCGTCAATATTGGTTCTTAATTCCATTTCCTTTTTGGAGAAAGCATTTCCGAACATAAGGGAATTTGAAAATGTAGCACTCTATCTAGACAGGGATGAAGCTGGCAGAAAGGCAACCTCAAAATTATTAAACAGGCATACAAATACAATAGACAGATCTGATTTATACACTGATTATCATGACCTCAATGATTGGATCGTGAACAGGGTAAAATGACACAGCGCGAAGCAAAGCAAGATGTGTGCCTGTGGCCACAAATCTTGCTTTGCTCCCGAAGGTCGCAAAGTTTTTAAGGAATGAAAAGAGCCGTTATAAAATTTAGATGTACCGTCTACGAGAAGCGATTGCTTGCAGTAAAAGCGAAGCAGGCGGGAACCACTTTGAGCGCTTTTTGTAGAGATACCCTGATGGAAAAGCAACTCACCGAGCGTATGAGCGAAGAGCATATATCCATCTATAAGATGATGGTGCAATATCATAACAACTTTAAGCGAATTGGGAATATGTACAAAAAGAATAATCCAAAGCTCTCTGACGAAGTAGTGAACCTGGCCAATGAAATTAGACTTCACCTTAAAAAGATTACGGGATGATTGCAAAGGCAACCTCCATATCGAGCACTAGGGCTTCCATTGCTTACGGCAAGGATAAAGAAAAAGGTGCGGAGACGATATACTCACATCTGCTCACCTCAGAAGATCCTACAGAAGTCACTGCGGAGTTCAAAAGTGTTCAAGCCCTCAATTGCAATTGTAAGCGCAACACGCTCAGTTTTATAATCAGCCCCACAATAGAAGATGGCCAAAAATTGGACAGGCATTCTCTCAAGGAAATCACAGCTAATTTTATGAAGCAGATGAAACTTGGAGATCGGCAGGCCATTGCATTTGTTCATTTGGACAAGGCACACAAACATATCCACCTCTATGTTAATAGGATTGACCTTAATGGAAAGGCGTACAACGATAGCTTTATAGGCAAAAGAAGCCAGCTCGCTGCAGAACGGACTGCAAAGAAACTCGGGCTGACCACAGTAAAAGAGGTGCAAATGACCAAAGCTTTGGAATCAAAAAAGATTCGACAGCAGATTCGAAATATCCATAACGATACTTTAGAAAAGGTAAAGCCTAAAAACTTGGATCAGTATATCAAAGCAATGAACAAACTAAAGGTCAAAGTGATTCCTAGCATCAACAAATCAAAACAGTTACAAGGATTTCGTTTTGAATATAAAGGTCAAAGCTTTAAAGCGAGTGAAGTTCATCGCTCGATGTCAGGAGGTAAATTGCTTTCGGCTATAGACAGTAATACTTATAAAAATGTAATCAATAAAAGTACTAATAGTATTCTACTTAAAGGAGTTTCACTTCCACTGTCAACAAATCTTATTACGGCAATAGGGAAGAAGCTGATCACAAAAGCAATCAAAAAATCAATTCAAATAGGAATGGGAATATGACACGACTGGAAACCATATCACAATTACTTGTTGAGGAACTAGAAACCTTTAAGGAACAAATAGACAGGCTTGAGAAAGTTTCTGAAAACCTGAAGGATGTTCGTGTCAAGGCAGATAGCTCTGCCATCGAGAAATTATTAAGTGAACATTTGAAAATTGTAATCGAAAGATCAAATGAGCAACAAACTCAATTAGAGAATATGCATAATAGAATAAAGTCGGCAAAACTATATCCTAACTGGTTGATTGTTTTGACGCTACTTCTTTTTCTTTCAATGGCATTTTTAATAGGCTACCTATTGCTGTTTCATTGAACACCCATAAGTGCGCCCTATGCTGTTTTTACTTCACGCTTATCAACCCGAACACTATAAAAACAGCACAGGAACCACGCGCAGGTAAGTTTTGGTAGATTTGGGGGCTATCAATTTGATTAAAGGAGAATCATAAAATTCAATAGTAAAACTTCCTTTTTTCTTAAAGTTGTATATCAACTAGATTTCTGTTGTAATTGTCTAATATTTCATTGGGTAAGGTTTTTAGATAAATTTGAGTAGTTGATAACCGATTGTGTCCTAGCATCGCTGATATAGCTTGTAATGGTACGTCCTGTAGCATTGCTTGAGTTGCAAAACTATGACGAGATACGTATGAGGATAGGCGTTGATTAATTTTGCATTTTATTGCAATTTGCTTCAAACCTTTATTATATCTCTTTCGAGCCCACAACACATCTTTATACTGAAGTTCGAATGTATCTCTTTTTATGATTGGAAAAATAAAATCCGTGCTACTCTTATCTTTTAAATAGAATGAAAGTATTTTCCCTAATTGTTCAGTTATACCTATATCATAAGGCTTAGCTGTTTTTTTTCTTTGAAATTTAATGCGATTATCAATAATATTTTCAGTTGTTAAGAATGCCAGATCCATATACGAAATACCATAGAGCATATATGAGGCTAAAAAATAATTGCGGTAATGAAAGAGATTGTCAGATTCCTCAAGATCCAGGAGCATTATGGATTTTAAACTATTGATATCAAGAGCTCTTTTTTCGGTTGGAGCTGTTCTAATTTTATAGTTTGTGAAAGGATAAGCATCTTTAGATAGGACATCAGATCTGATTGCTACATTTATAATGGCTTTTATTGTTCTCATATATGTTGAAAGACTATTCACTGAATTTCCTCTTGAATAATGCCATCTTTCAAATTTGTTTAAAAAGTCATAATTGATCTCGTTGAATTTGAGATCGTTGCCATTAGTAAATTTTTCAAGCACCTTTATAACAGCATAATAGGTGTTGGCATTTCCAAAACGGTCTGCTGCTTTCATTTCGTCCACGAGCATTTTTCCGTATACGAAAAAAGACTCATAAGACGTAATTTTTACAATCTTGCTTTTGAGTTGAACAATTGATAAATGATCAAGTTCTTCTTTTTCATTCAAAGCGTCGATGATGTCTACTGCCCGAGCCTTTTCTTTTAAAAACTGATTATTTAATTTACTAACTGAATTTGTCCCCTTGAATGCACGCTTGATTTTCTCATTTTTATCATCCCAAAACTCTTTCTGGACGGAATGACCCAAGCTTATTGAGGTTGTTTTTCGAAAGTGAGTCAATCTTAAAATAATTGGGTAGGAGGAATCTTTTTTCTGCCTCCTCGTATCCAATGATATTTTTATGTTTGTATTCATTACAAACTAAAGGTAATAAAAATTTGCACGCAATTTGCACGCATATATCTGATATTAAAAGATATCAATTGTGCACAAAATTAATTAAAATACTGATATTCAGTAAATTATGTTATGTTTTGAAACTAATTGAGATGGTTATCGTGTGCCTGGCAGGCAAGAGGTGACCAGTTCGAATCTGGTATTCTCCACCAAGATATAAAGGCATTTACAGGGTTTCTGTAAATGCCTTTTTTATTTGCAATATTGTTGGTTTTTACGCTTTCGCGAAAGCACAACAACCCTTAGATCTCCCTTTGTGTAAAAGGAATTTCTGGATTGAGTATCTCTGCTATGAGTGATTTTAAAACTCCTTCAAACTCCAAAAGTGTATCTTCTGTGACCTGCTCATTTTTATTATATCTAAATGGAAGATACCCCGATTGTAAATTTTTGAAAGATATGATACCAACGCTTACTGGGAAATCAAGCGGTTTTTTCTTGTTAAGCATATAAGCATACATCAAGACCTGAAAAGCTTTTTCAAACTTCCCTTCTGGTAATAGTAAATCATCAAATGCAGAGAGGTTCAAATCCTTCTGCGCTACTTTTCCGGTTTTATAATCTACGATGTTGACATTGTTATTGCGTTGTTCTACTAAGTCTACTTTTCCTCTCAAAAATATATCTTCTGTAAGCTGTATGTTCCTTAAATCATCTTCTACAGACATAATGATTACGGTATCACCCTTTTTAAGGAGTCCTTTTTCTCTTTTGAGGTAATTCTCTACATAACGGGAAACTATTGCGTAGACAATCTTATTTTTACCCTCACTGATATGATTAAGTCCATATACCTGTTTAAATTGGTTACGAACTTCAACTTCTATCATTGTAAGTAATTCTTCAATGATAGTAACAGTTAATTGTTGTCCTACATGTGGTTTATATAATTCTTCAAGTGTATTATGAACTATAGTACCCATGGTATTTGCTGCCACAGTTTCTTCTACTTCATTGCTAGAATTGATACCGAGAACATATCGTTCATAAAACACGATAGGATCTCTCAAGTAAGTCGTGAGAGCAGAGGGCGAAATACCTTTTTTAAATAAGTTCTTAAGAGAATCAATAATTGTTGTGTCTTTAGAAATATGAGGTAATCGCTCTTCAATCTTTATTGTAGTTGGAGTAACGACGTGTTTTTTTATACTGTGTATACCTTCCTCTTCTATTTGTCTTATAAACCTGCTCTTCTCGCTGCTTCCTAAACCAGTACTATGTGTGGTGTATAATAAATCTACAGTGTTAGCCCTGTGTAATAAATGATAGAAGTGATATGCATAAACCGCATCCTTCTCTGAGTAGGTGGGTAAATTATAGAGCTTTTTTAAGTCATACGGGATATATGAATTCTGACTTTTCCCAGACGGTAATATTCCCTCATTTACAGAAGTTATAATTACATGTTTATAGTCAAGTACTCTAGACTCCAACACACCCATAATCTGGAGACCTTGCTCAGGATCACCCCGCAAATCAATAGTTTCTGATGATAATATTTCTCTATAAAAATGAATGAAAGTCGGTATATCTTTAATGTGGTCTTGCGCATCCATAAGCTGCTTGAGCTTATTAAATGCTACGTAAAATCCATAAATGTATTCTAGTTGTAGTGTGTTATTACCAGTATCAAATAATGCTCTCAGTGCTTCTATGATATGTATACAGTTTGTTACTGCATCTTTAGGGTGTTCATTCCAAGTTTTAAATAGCAAATTAAAAACAGGATCTGTACTATCACTACTAAGCTCAGCAAGTTGTGGAACACTAATGAAAATAAGATTATTAGTAATAATCTCTTGTTCTAAATGCTCTGTCTGAGACTCTAGTAGTGCAGCAGATAATGGATTGCGAAGAATATTTAAAACATCTTTAAAATAATAACCGTTTTTATGAGGGTTCTTTTTTAAGGTAATGAGCTGGTCAAAAAAGGAGGCTGTGGGTGTCTTACTCAATGGTAACCCCATAGTAATATTCACCTTTTGTATAGAGCGAGGTAAGGCATTAAGAACTGGTAATAGAAGAGATTCCTCTCCTAATACAATCGCAGTATTAGATAACTCTTGACTTGATATTTTAGAAAGGATTGTTCCTAATGTTTTAGCCTGTAAAATATCTTGAGAGCATGCGTATGTAGCAATATTTTTTTGAGCACTATAATTATCAAAGGTCCAGTTAAAAGGATTTGAGCTATAGTACGACCACTTAGATTTATAGTTTTTTACAAACGAGTTAGTCTCGTGAAAAGGATTATTCAAAAATGATTTTTCGGTATCCCAGTATATTTCTGCGTTGCCTTCTGAAAGCAAAGCTTGAATGAGTTGTTGTTCAGCAGTATTTAAAGCGTTGAATCCTATAAACACATGTCTAACATTAGGTGACGAATGTATATAGTGTTCTATAGTCTCTACAGCTTGTCTGTAGACATAACCTTGATGTACTGCACCTTTATCCAATGATTTTGAACAAAAGACCGTATAGATGTCAAATAAGCTATTCCAAAAATCAATATAGTTGAGTACTAATTCATTCTTTGAGGAAGACCAGTGATCTGAGAGTTCTTTAATATCCTTTAGATGATTAAATACTTCTGACTGATTTAAGAGAAATCTGTCTATCTCGTTGAAGTCACTCAAAATGGATTGAGCCCATCCACAGAACGTTTGGAAATCGGCAAGCTTTTCCTTGGCTACAACTTCTTTATAACTTTCAAATAGGATAAATATTAAGTCAATATTACTTGCAGATTTTAAACCGGTAACGTGACTAATAAATTCTTCTATTGAAAAAACCTTAGGAGCAAACGAAGTGGTGATTGCTCGTGAAGCTATTTTTTTTGTAAGTGTATTTCCTGCACGACGGCTAGGAAGGATATAAATGATATTCTCGTTTTCAGAACCTTGTTCTTTATCAAGTACTACGTCAATAAAAGTTTGCATAGTCTAAAATAAAAAATGCCTCGCAATTGCGAGGCATTTTTAAGATTATAAAAATCTTATTTTCTATTGCTCAAGAATAGAAAGCTCAACACGTCTGTTTTCTTGACGTCCTGCAGCTGTTTTATTTGAAGCAACTGGTCTAGCTTCACCAAATCCTTTAGACTCTAAACGAGACGCTGGGATTCCTTTTCCTGTTAAGTAGCTTCTTACTGAAGCTGCTCTCTGATCAGAAAGGTTTAGGTTGTAAGCATCACGTCCTCTATCATCAGTGTGACCTTCGATAAGGAAACGAGTTGTTGGGTATTCCATCATTACAGATGCTACTTTATCAAGAGTTGCATAAGATTCAGTTCTGATTGATGCTTTGTTGTAATCAAAAAGTACTTTTTTAGTTTCTACGTTTAGCTCGTTAAGAACTTCAACAGATACTTCAGGACATCCGTTATTTGCTACAGTTCCTGCAACATCTGGACATTCGTCATCTTTGTCAAGTACACCGTCACCATCTTTATCTTCAAAAGGACATCCGTTGTTTGAACGTGGTCCAGCTTCATTAGGACAAGCATCATCAGCATCTTTGATTCCGTCTCCATCAGCATCAGGACAACCACCTAAAGCAGCGATTCCAGCAACAGTAGGACAAGCATCCTTAGGATCAGGAATTCCGTCTCCGTCAGTATCAGGACAACCATCAAACTCAGCTAAACCAGCAACAGTAGGACAAGCATCTTTAGAATCTTCGATACCATCTCCGTCAGAATCAGGACAACCGTTAAATTCAGGTAAACCTGCTACTTCTGGACAAGCGTCATCTTTGTCATATATACCATCACCATCAGTATCTTTTCCTCCGAAAACAATACCTATAGCAGCAACGTGTTGGAAGTGTTTTACTCCTTCGTCCTCAAAAGCGTGCTTGTATTTAGACTGTAAACCTACGTTGAAGTTTTCACCTAACCATATTTTTAATCCAGCAGCGGCATTTGCAGTTCCAAAGCCATCTAAATCAGAAGTTATTGAGTTTTCAACCCAAGTATAACCAGCACCTACAGAAAGGCTAGGATCAAACCATCCACCCTGACCATTGATTAGATCTCTAAAACTATAGGAGAAATCACCATCTGCTGCGTAATATTGAAGTTCTTGTCTTGGAGAAGAATCTCCTAATTTTTCAATTCTATTTAAAGATCCAGATACTCCAAATACGAATCCATCACCTAAGTAACGAGAAACATTAATGTAAGATAAAGAAGGAATAATATTCCAGTGATCTTCTACATTGTAGAATTCTTCAAAGAGGTTTCCTCTAACTTCTAAGTTAGTACCAGCCTCACGAATTGCATCCCCTACAGGATATGTATCGATAGCGTTAGCTCCGATAGAAATTGCCCAAGGATTGTTTGCGTCTTGTGCATTCACAGATGATCCTATAGCAAGAATCATAAGCGCTGCAACTAAAAATCTGCTAAGATGTTTCATTGTTTAGTCTTAAATTTAAGTGTTAATTGATGTCAAAAGTAAGTTGTTAAAATTAATCAACAAAGGTAAATGTACTAAAATTTTCCTAATACCCCTTATTTACAAGGGTTGAGGTAACATTAAACAACTTTTAATGCTTTTCCAACCTTAATAAATGCGTTGATAGCCGTATCTAAATGTTCTATGGTATGAGCAGCGCTTAATTGCACTCTGATTCTAGCTTTTCCCTTAGGAACAACTGGGAAGAAAAATCCTATTACATAAATTCCTTCTTCTAATAATGCATCAGCCATGTTTTGAGAAAGCTGTGCGTCATAAAGCATAACAGGTACAATAGCAGATTCACCATCTATTATATCAAAACCAGCATCTTTCATTCCTTTTTTGAAATATGCAGTATTGTGAGCAAGCTTATCTCTGAGCGAGGTGTCTTTTTCTAGCATGTCAAAGACCTTGATAGAAGCACCTACAATTGCCGGGGCAAGGGAGTTTGAAAATAAATAAGGACGACTACGCTGGCGCAGTATCTCTATAACTTCTTTCTTTGCTGTAGTATATCCACCCATGGCACCTCCAAGCGCCTTTCCTAATGTTCCAGTGATAATATCTACTCTCCCTAACACACCCTTTTCTTCAAGAGTACCTATACCGCGATCGCCTATAAATCCAGTTGCGTGACATTCATCTATCATTACTAGTGCATCATACTTATCAGCTAGATCACAAATCTGATCTAATGGTGCAACAAGTCCATCCATGGAGAATACACCATCTGTTACAATGATTTTATGACGAGCACCATTTTCATTTGCTTTTTTAAGTTGCTCTTCTAGATCTGCCATGTCATTATTTGCATAACGATATCTCGCAGCTTTACAGAGCCTCACGCCATCTATAATAGATGCGTGGTTAAGTGAGTCAGAGATTATAGCATCTTCTGCACCTAGTAGTGGTTCAAAAACCCCACCATTCGCATCAAAAGCGGCTGCATATAAAATGGTATCCTCTGTTCCGTAAAACTTAGCAATACGATGTTCTAATTCTTTGTGTATATCTTGAGTACCACATATAAATCGCACAGAGCTCATACCAAAACCATGCGTATCCATAGTATCTTTAGCAGCTTGTATTACCTCTGGATGTGAAGAAAGTCCTAAGTAATTATTTGCACAAAAGTTAATCACCTTTTCTCCTGTAGAAATAGTAATCACAGCATCTTGTGCAGATGTAATGATGCGTTCTTTCTTATATAGTCCTGCCTCTTTAATTTCAGCAAGTTCTTTTTGTAAATATTGTTGAATATTACCGTACATGTGTTTGATTTTTTACAAAGGTATTAAACAGATATCACATCTACAGTGGCGTCTATATATACTAGAAATTTATTAGCTACTTTAAAACCCATTTCTTCATAAAGTGCTCCATACATAGCGATTTGTTTACTGTGTGATGGATTATGCATTCCTGTTTTATAATCTATAATGGTGGTATCACCATTAGGTAATACAACAACTCTATCAGGTATGTAAAATGAGCCGTCACTAGATAAAATCATTCGCTCGTTGTAAACCGTATTTTGATCTTGGTAATAATCGGTTAGTTGCTTATTGCTAGTAATGTTGTGAAGAACATTATTAATGGTTTCATATCCTTCCTCTGGTACAATACCTTGCTTTACGGCATCTTCTAGTACGTGCTGGACGTCTGTATAACTATTAATCTGAGCCATTAGCTCATGGATGAGATTACCATAGGTAATAGCATTTTGTTTTTGCTCATCCCATAAAAAAGTGGCCTGAGTGATGATCTGAATTCCCAATTCTTCTTTTGAGGTAGAGATGATGGAAGGAATAAATGAGGTGTAATCTGCTTTGTTGTCCTCTTTTTTTGCAGGTGTCTCACGTCCAAAAGTATAGGTGCGTTGGTCTTCATTCCATAGATTATTTGTTTTAAGATAATCTATAAACAAATCACTGTAGGTATTTATTTTTTCTTTGCTTTCGCGAAAGCGTGACAACACATATAATCGTTCTGCGGCTCTTGTAAGTGCAACGTACAAGACATTAATGGTGTCAAATTGCTGTTCATTATTTCTCGTCTCATATAGCGTTGTGCCAGCTTCACCGAAATCTTTAAGAGCACTATTATGGGGAACCATCAACGTTTTAAATCCTCCAAATGCTGGATCGTCTATAGGATACCATTGATGTTCTCCTCGCACTCTATATAAATCTGAACTTGCATAAGGGTAGATGACAATAGGAAACTCTAATCCTTTAGATTTATGAATGGTCATGGTCTGTACAGCGCTATCTTGCTCTGGAGCAACAATACTAGACTTCTCCTTTTTTTCTTCCCAATAGTCTATAAATCCAAGAATGCCACCACTTTTACTCTGTGAGTAACTATAAGCAAGATCTAGGTAAGCAACCACATATGCATCAGAGATTGCTGTGAGATTAAAGGATCTAATTATAGACTCTAGATATTCATAAAGAGGTAGCGTTTGCATGTAGTCAATGTGAACAAATACATCAAATTGCTGTAAATGCTCAATAAACTCTAAAAATGTACACGAGGTATTGCTACTATAAAATGTGTGTGTGTCTTCCACATTATAATAAGTTGCCAGGAAGTAGAGTACAGGCAGTCTATTTTCTATTTGACTAGGGTAGGAGAGCATTGTTGCAAATGCATGAATAAACTGTACTGTGCTAGAGTTTGAGATAAGCAAGCTCTCAGAAGACACTACTTCTACATTTGCCTCTTGAAGGGCAGTTGCTATTAATGAGCCATCTATATTATTTCTCGTAAGTATACAAATGTCACTATGCAAGTAGCCTTGTCTAGTAGCTTCATTTATAATTTCAATAATGCGCGCAGGATATATCTCATTCGCTTCTTCTTTATTATCATACTCTAAAAACTCAAGAGAGACAAAGCCTTCTGCGTTGCTATTAGTTTGTTGTGAGTTGTCTTTGTAATATATTTCTCGATATAACTCGTTGTTAAAATGATTTGAGAGATGTGTAAAAAACTGATTATTAAAGTTTATAATTTCGGCGCTACTTCTGTAGTTAGTCTCTAGACGGTCTATAGTTGCTGGAGTAGAAAAGGGGTTTGTTTGATTACTCAACGCTATAAATTGCTCTGCTTCTCCTCCTCTCCATCTATAGATTGCTTGTTTAGGATCTCCTACGAGTAATAATGAATTTGCCACAGTATCTTCTGCCTGGCTACTTATAGTGTTGTCTATAAGCGGGGTTAAATTGTCCCATTGCATTACCGAAGTATCTTGAAACTCATCTATAAAGTAGTTTGTATACCGCTCGCCTAGTCTTTCATATAAAAAAGCGGCTGGTTGATCTTTGAGCGACTGAGCAATAAGTGCATTAAAATCTGAGATGAGTAACACATTTTCATCTTCCTTTATAAGTTCCAGCTCTTTCTTGATTAAGTGCAAAACAGAGAGTGGAATAATCTTAGATCTAAAAGATTGTAACATACTTTGCTGAGAAGCAAGTTCCTTAAGCTTTAGGAAGGTGGCTATAAAATGATCTCTATGCCCATCAATAGTAGCTTTGATATGGTCTTTTTGAGTCTTTGTGTAAAAGGTGTAAGACGTAATATTATCCTTATATGCCGATCCTGTATATGCAAGTCCTTGTACACCATTTGCAACTTGGAGCATGAATTTATAAAAATATCCGCTCGCAAAACTTTTTTGATCTAACCCTAGCTCGTGTATTAAAGCGATAAGATCTTCTCCTAGTTGTTTTTGTGCGGAGGAAAGTGACTTGATCTGAGTGTGCAAATAGCTGGTTAATGTGTCAAAATCTGCAAGAGACTTATCTTTAATTAGCTCCAGCGCTTTGAGGTCGTTTTCATTATGCAGTAAGTTTGCTATTTCTAGCAAATCACGGGCAATGTCCCAGCTCTTATCATCATCTGCTTTTTCTAAAGCAAAATTTATTAGGACTTTAGTAATCTCATCATCTATGCCCACCTTTGCAATAAGGGCATCTACTGCTTGGGCATTGAGTGTTTTTTGATCTAATGAAACCTCAAAACTGCCAGAGATATTTAGGTCTTTTGCAAAAGTGCGTATGATTCTATGGGTAAGAGTATCTATCGTTACAATGTCAAAGGCAGCATAGTTATGTAGTATGCGATTGAGTATTTCTTTAGCCTTTTTTATGACTACCTCCTCAGGCAATCCACTAGATGAAACTAAGTCGTCTAGCATGTCTGGTTTTTTAGTGCCAGGCTCATAATGACCTAAGTTTTTGAGCGTGTCTAGCACACGATTTTTCATTTCTGCTACCGCCTTATTTGTAAAAGTAATAGCAAGAAGATGTCTAAACTTATTGGCATCATTACTCTTGAGAAGCGTTGTGATATATTGCTTTACGAGGCTGTATGTTTTTCCAGATCCCGCAGAAGCATTAAGTACGATAAACGTATTAGTTTCGGTCATAGTACTAAGATAGCAAAAGCCACTCAAAACGAGTGGCTTTGTAAAAGCTCATACTAACAATATTGTATACATTTTTAGCATTTCTTAAAAGATGTAATAGAACTAATTCCAGGACCATCCTTTAAGTGATTGTCTAGCATAAGGAATAATCCATTACGCTTTCGCGAAAGTTTACCCTAAATAATTGCTTCTAGAATTGACCAGCTAGACATCTCACAATCGGGGTCTCCATTTGTAGCAGCTGCATCACCATATATAACATAAAGCTTTCCATTAAACACAGTAAGTTGCTGTATGTAAGAAAAACCATCTGTATCGTCAAGATTGTGAGTTATTTCTGTGATTTCGTCAGTGAGCGTGTTGTAAACTCCCATCCAGATATCATAATTATCTGTGCCAGCATTACCATCAGTATCTTCCTGTATGTCTCCCGCGATATAGATTAAGTTTCCATTGCGTGAGGCATAACTGTTATAAAGGGCCACAGGCATATCAAACGTTTGAAAGCTACCGTCAGATAAATTATAAATATAAGACGCCGTAGTTACTGTTGTATTATCATTAAATTTCTGTCTACCGCTAAAAATATAAAGTTTGTCATTTACAATTTCTGAGCCTGCGTGAATTTTAGATCCTGGCATCGTAGCTACAACTTCTATGTCACCGGTGAGAGTGTTGATTTTCCTGATTTTATTGGCCTCTACTTGTTCATCTAAGTCTCCACCTACAATATAAATATCACTACCACTTACAGATGTAGAATATCTTGAGAGCACATTATCTATTTCATAAGGAACTTCTGATGGTTCTGATGAAATAGAGAGATCATAAGTGTATACTTTCTGACCTCCTGTGAGAATAAGCTCATTATTTATTATATTAAGTTGTCTCGTAAAAAAATCTGAAAAGCTTGAATATTCATCTGTTATGGTAGCGGAATCTATATCAAATTTTAAAATCCTTGATCTAAGATTAAATCCATTAGCACCTATAGGTCCTCCACAATCTGCTCTGTGAGCAATAAACATACTATTGTCACTATACGACCCTACAAAACCGACATTTCTTTGTCCAGCGAAACCATTTGCGTTAAAAGAAGTAATTTCATTAAACGATAATCCACTTGTAGGGATTGTTGCATAATCCGCAGCTGTTTTTTCAGAAAGTACAATGTCTAGCTGGCTGTCATTAGAAAAAAAAACGGTGCTTGTAAAGGAACTTTCAGTTTTTTCAAAAATTAATTGACCATCTTCATCGCTAAAGTTTGTTGTGCTATCATTGTCAAAAGAAAGTGTATAGTCTAGAGGAGCGCGATAATAATCTACGAGTGTTTCTTGTGCAGACGCAGCATCAACATCAACATCGTGTGCTATATTCCAAGTTAACGCAAAGGATCCATTTAATTGTTTAAAAACAAACTCATCATCTAGAATATTAAAATTATCAGAAATATTAAATTCACCATTACTATTTCTCAAAATAGCTTCGGTGATTTTCCAAGTTTTTGAAGTGCTATTAGTTACACTTGCAGTCGTTTCTTCTTGCTGTTCTTCAATAGTTAGTTCAATAGGAGTTTCCTCTTCTGCTATCTCAGGAGTTGGATTATTCATTACATCATCGTCGTCACAGCCTACTACAATGAAAAAAAATGTAAGAATCATCAGTTTTTTAAAGTTGAATTTTATCATGATTTTGAATTTTAAAAAAAGCTAAGTTATTGATTATTAATTAAAAGAAGAAATTAATAATGTGTTGCGTTCTCGCGAAAACGTAACAGATGTATTATGTATTATAAGAAATCTATAACATAAAGAGTAGCTTACTTTATGTAACTTTGTTAAAATTTGAAAAGAAGTTTAACCAAAAACGAAAAAGAAATGTCATTTACGTTACCAGAATTACCATACGCTAAAGATGCACTAGAGCCTAATATTGATGCTAAAACAATGGAGATACACCACGGGAAGCATCATGCGGGTTATACTTCAAAGCTTAATGCTGCTATCGAAGGAACTGACCTTAACGGAAAAACAATAGAAAATATACTTATCAACCTAGATATGTCTAACACTGCTGTGCGTAACAACGGTGGAGGTTTTTACAACCATAGACTTTTTTGGGAAGTAATGTCACCAGACGGTGGAGGAGAACCTACGGGAGAACTTGCCGAGGCAATAAATGCTGCTTACGGAAACTTTGAGTCTTTTAAAGATAAATTTTCATCTGCAGCTGGAGGACAGTTTGGTTCAGGATGGGCTTGGCTTTGTGTACACGAAGGTGGAAAAGTTGAGGTATGCTCAACTCCTAATCAAGATAACCCACTAATGCCTAAAGTAGGGTGTGGAGGTTTTCCTATCTTAGGACTTGATGTATGGGAGCATGCATACTACCTAAACTATCAAAACAGACGTCCAGATTATGTAAACGCATTTTTTAATGTGATTAACTGGGAAAAAGTGTCTGCATTATATGCGCAGAACAAATAAGAAATAACTCTTATATTAATTCTTAAAGCCCACTTTTATTGTGGGCTTTTTTTATACAAGAAAATGTAGGTAAATTCTTTCTCTAATTTCTTGCGTAAATTCTATCTCAACTTTTTTACTTACATAAAATCGGACGTTTAAAATAAAAATATAGACTGATGTGGTTTGATTCTAATGGTGGTTTTGAATCCTATATTTGGTAATTATAGCTCATTACCAATTAGATATATTTAGTAGTCTAGAAAGGATGATTTTTCATTCAAAACTGAATTATTTTAAAGATTGTATTTGAAGTTTAATGATGAGATCTTAAAACTTTAAAAATTGGGCATAAAAAAAGGTGGAAAGATCCACCTTTTTTTGCCCCAAATCTACCATGAACTTAACCTACTTATGCTATGGCAATGCTAATATAAGAGGGTTTTAGTCAGTAGCAGTATGTTTTAGACCAAAGGCATAAATTTTAGACGAAATACACAAATAATTTTTAAATTGTGATATCTTTAAGACCAAATGCATATTTTTTAGTAGGCTCTTTCTTTATTTCCTTCTACATAATTAATGAATGCTTTGTTTACAACGCGGTTACCTCCAGCTGTAGGATAGTCTCCTGTAAAGTACCAATCTCCAAGATTATCAGGACACGCCTTATGCAAGTTTTCTACAGTTTGATAGATGATATCTACTTCTGTTTTTACTGAGCTATCCGTAAGTAATTCTGCAATCTTTTTAGAAACTTCTCTCTGTTCAAAAGGAGCATATATATCCTTAACGTGATTCTTTACTTCCTTGTCATCTAGATCTACTTGTGCCTTACACTTCTCATATACCTCTTGTATGAGACTTTCTTTGCCATTTTCTTTGAGTAAAGCAATCGCGGCTCTAAAAGCTATAAAATCTTCTAGTCGCGCCATGTCAATACCGTAGCAATCTGGGTATCGTATTTGAGGAGCACTGGACACAACAATAATTTTGGCAGGGTTTAAGCGTGCCATCATTTTGATAATACTCTTCTTAAGCGTTGTACCGCGCACAATGCTATCGTCTATAATTACGAGTTTGTCTTCTGGCTTAATAACACCGTAGGTAACGTCGTAAACGTGCGCTACTAGGTCGTCACGACTACTATCTTCTGTAATAAACGTACGAAGCTTAGCATCTTTTATGGCAATCTTTTCTGTGCGTAAACGCTGTGAGAGAATCTCTGTTAGTTCGCTTTCATTTAGATTTCCCTTGGCTGCAAGAATCTTTTGTCCTTTTTGCTTATTTAATTCGTCTTGTGCAGCCTCTACAAGACCGTAAAAAGAAGTCTCGGCGGTATTAGGAATAAATGAGAACACAGAGTTCTTTGTGTCGTGATTAATGCTTTCAAGTACTCGAGGCATTAATAAACGTCCAAGCATCTTGCGCTCCTTATAGATTTCTGCATCAGAACCTCTAGAGAAGTAAATGCGCTCAAAAGAACATGCCTTACGTTCTAATGGCTCTATGATTTGCTGTATGGTAAGTGTGCCATTCTTTTTAATGATTACGGCAGCCCCTGGATCTAATTCCTTTACTTCATCAAAAGGCACGTTAAACGCTGTTTGAATCACAGGACGCTCACTAGCTACTACAGCTACTTCATCGTTTTCAAAATAATATGCAGGTCTTATTCCCGCAGGATCTCTCAAAACAAAAGCATCACCATGACCTAAAAGTCCAGCCATTGCATAACCACCATCCCAATCTTTTGAAGCCCTTCTAAGTATTTTGCCTACTTTAAGTCTTTCTGCTATTTGAGGAGAGGCTTGTTGTTTATTAAATCCTTCCTTTTTTAATTTCTTGTAAAGTTTTCCAACTTCATCATCCAGAAAATGGCCTATTTTTTCCATTACTGTAATGGTATCTGCCTGCTCTTTTGGGTGCTGTCCTAAAGAGACCAACTTATCAAAAAGCTGATTTACATTAGTCATATTAAAGTTACCTGCAACGATGAGGTTACGGTGCATCCAGTTATTTTGACGCAAAAATGGGTGTACACTCTCAACGCTGTTTTTTCCGAAGGTTCCATAACGTACGTGACCTAGTAACAACTCTCCTATGTAAGGAACATTACTCTTCTGCCAGGCTACATCATCCTTCTTATCAGGATTTGCAGTCATAAGCTCGTTTATACGACCATTAATCTCTGCAAAAATATCTTGTATAGGTTGTTGTGCTGTAGATCGCTGTCTAGATATGTAGCGTTGTCCTGGAGCGACATCTAGTTTTATACTAGCAAAACCTGCACCATCTTGACCACGATTGTGCTGCTTTTCCATCATTAAGTACATCTTATTTACCCCGTAAAAAGCAGTACCGTATTTCTCTTTGTAAAATTCAAGTGGTTTTTTTAGTCTTATAACTGCAATACCACATTCATGCTTGATAGCGTCACTCATAGCTTGTAAAAACAAAAGCGCTCCAAAAATGGAGCGCAGGGTTTAGTTGTTTATGTTTATGTCAAATTGCACAAGATTTTTAAACTGATGCAGTCTCTCTTTTATTTCTTCTGGCGTCACAGATTGTAAACGCTCTGTTCCAAATTTTTCTACCGTAAAGGAGGCAAGGCAAGAGCCATAAATAAGAGCCGTCTTCATAGTTTCAAAAGAAGTGTCTCCTGCTTGAGCTATATAGCCAGCAAATCCTCCAGCAAAGGTGTCTCCAGCTCCCGTAGGATCAAAAACATCTGCAAGTGGTAATGCAGGGGCAAAAAACATATTGTCTCCCTCAAAAATAAGAGCTCCATGTTCTCCTTTCTTTATAACTACATACTTAGGTCCCATCTCGTGGATCTTCTTTGCAGCAGTTACAAGTGAGTACTCTCCACTTAACTGGCGAGCTTCCTCATCATTTATAGTGATAACATCTACTTTTTTGAGCGTAGTCTTAAGCTCATCAAGTGCGATATCCATCCAGAAATTCATCGTGTCTAGTATTACAAGCTTAGGCTTTACTTCCATTTGCTCAATAACACTAAGCTGTACTTGTGGTTGTAAGTTACCTAGCATTACAATAGGTGCTTCCTTATGTGATGCAGGAACCTTAGGAGAAAAATCTGCTAGTACATTAAGTTCTGTAGCTAGTGTATCTCTAGAGTTCATATCATTGTGATACTTACCACTCCAGAAAAATGTTTTACCACCTTTTACTACTTCTATTCCGTCTGTATTAATTCCTCTCTCTGCAAGAAAATCAAGATATTCTTGAGGGAAGTCATCACCTACAACGGCAACAATGGCTGGATCAACATTATCAAACTGTGCCGCAGCAAGTCCTATATAAGGAGAAGCTCCTCCAATAATTTTATCTGTTTTTCCAAAAGGTGTCTCTATTGCATCAAATGCACAAGAACCAACAATAACCAATTTACTCATCTATAATTTTTGTGCAAATATACGGTTTTGAATGTTTGACAACTCAACTTTAAGGAGACCGCTTTCGCGAAAAAATGTAATTTCAACTACGTAAATAAATTAGCAATAAAACTTTTTATAGTATCCCAGTTTTTGATGACAAGCATTGTAAGGAAAGCCGAAATTGCTATTGTGTAAATTCTCTTTTTTTCCGTTTTTAGACTGACACTTATTTCCTCCCAAAATCTGCTGGGATTTCGCCCCAGGCTTTGGTTTCCCACTTCACAATCGTAGTGATGTAGGTGTTTGTTTTAAGCCATTGCTCTGCGCGCGCTATCAGTTCAAATACATCTTTATTTTTTGGGCTTTGCTTGAGGTTGGTCTTGCAATGTTTCTTTTTTACCCAGCCTATTGCTATACGGGAGTCACTATATATAAGACGATCACTACCTATCTTCTTTAAATAAGCAAGCCCATGCACGAGTGCGAGAAACTCTCCTATGTTGTTAGTTCCTTGCTTAAAAGGCCCTTGGTGGAAGAGTTGTTTTACCGTTTGAGTATCTACCCCGCGATATTCCATGATGCCTGGATTACCAGAACTTGCGGCATCTACAGCAATAGAGTAGAGGTTGGGGAAGCCATATTTGGCTTTTTCTTCGGCGGTGAGTACTTTTTTCTTTTTTGAGGAGCCTTTAAAGTCGTTATAGTCTCCGTTATATGCATTTTTTGCTTTGGCAAAGGTTTCAAAACTCTTGTATTTTGCGCCTGCATAACCATCTATCATCTTCTTGCATTCCTTCCAAGACTCATAGATTCCAGGTTTTTTACCTTCCCAGACTACATAGAATTTTTTTGTTTTTGCCATTTCTCTAAGATAAGAATTCCGCAATCACCTCTGGAAAATGAGCGTGTTCTAGTTGGTGTATTTTTTCGGCAATTGCTTCTGGAGTGTCTTCTTGGCTTACTTCGACCTTGGCTTGAAATAAGAAATCTCCTTTGTCATATTCTGGCGTTACTTTATGTATGGTGATGCCTGTATATATTTTTTGAGAAGGATTTTTATCGTGTTGCGCTTTCGCGAAAGCGTAAACAGCCTCATGCACATTCATGCCGTACATTCCCTTTCCTCCAAAATCTGGGAGCAACGCTGGGTGTATATTTATAACCTTATCTGGAAACGCCGAAATTATTTTTTCTGGAAATAGCCATAAAAAACCTGCCAAAATGATGACATCTGGTCGTGCAGCTTTAAGAAGACGGAGTACATCATCACCTTTATAGAAAGCTTTTCTGTTAAAACTAAACGCAGCAACATCAAGGGCTGAGGCCCTTTGTAGTACTTTGGCACGAGGGTTGTTACTAAGAACTTGCACGACTTGTGCATCCGTACGATCCTGGAAAAACTCTATAATACGCTGGGCATTTGTACCGTTACCCGAGGCAAAAATCACAATTCGTTTCATTTTTCTTGTTGCTGTTGTGGGTGCGAAATAAAGAAATATTAGTAACTATTTGAAGGTTATGGAAAGGAACTTATTTTATATTTCCGTAAATTACCTTCACATTTTTGAGTTGCAAACTTGTTTAACGGTAAAGTTTGTTATTTTTGCGACTTAAATAAAAATTTAAATTAGAAAATTATGTCAGACATTGCATCAAGAGTAAAAGCGATTATCGTAGACAAATTAGGAGTAGACGAAAACGAAGTTGTAACGGAAGCGAGCTTCACAAACGACCTAGGCGCTGATTCACTAGACACAGTGGAACTCATTATGGAGTTTGAAAAAGAATTTGATATCCAAATTCCAGACGATCAAGCAGAAAATATTGCGACAGTAGGTCAAGCAGTATCTTATATAGAAGAGGCAAAATAAGTCTTTATTTATGGAGTTAAAGCGAGTAGTAGTTACCGGACTTGGTGCACTTACCCCGATAGGAAATAATATTCAGGAATACTGGGAAGGACTTTCTACAGGGAAAAGCGGGTGCGCGCCCATCACCTATTTTGATGCAGAAAAGTTTAAAACGAAGTTTGCTTGTGAACTTAAAAACTTTGACGCTCTCGACTTCTTTGATAGGAAAGAAGCTCGAAAGCTCGATAGATTTGCTCAGTATGCACTGGTAGCCTCAGATGAAGCTATCAGTGATGCGGGCATTGATCTTGACTCTGTTGATAAATTTAGGGTTGGGGTTATTTGGGGAGCCGGTATAGGTGGTCTGGAGACATTCCAGAATGAAGTCCTCAACTTTGGTGCTGGAGATGGCACCCCTAGATTTAATCCTTTCTTTATACCTAAGATGATTGCAGATATTGCCCCTGGTAATATCTCTATCAAGCACGGCTTTATGGGACCTAACTATACTACGGTTTCTGCTTGTGCTTCTTCTGCAAATGCAATGATAGATGCCTTTAACTATTTACGTTTAGGGCAATGTGATATTATTGTTACAGGAGGATCTGAGGCTGCGGTAACGCAGGCTGGTATGGGTGGTTTTAATGCAATGCATGCGTTGTCAACTAGAAATGATGATTTTGAAACGGCTTCAAGACCCTTTGACGCAACTAGAGATGGTTTTGTATTAGGAGAAGGTAGTGGTGCATTAATCTTAGAAGAGTATGAACACGCTAAGGCACGTGGTGCCAAAATTTATGCTGAGGTTCTAGGTGGCGGTATGTCTAGTGATGCTTATCACATGACAGCACCTCATCCAGACGGTATAGGTGTAGAGCGAGTAATGCTTAACTGTTTACGTGACGCAGGTCTAACACCTGAAGATGTAGATCATATTAATACACACGGTACATCTACTCCACTAGGTGATGTAGCAGAGCTTAAGGCTATCAAAAAAGTATTTGGTGATCATGCAAAAGAAATAAATATTAATTCTACTAAGTCTATGACTGGACACCTTCTGGGTGCTGCTGGGGCTATAGAGTCTATTGCTGCTATCCTTGCGATGCAACATAGTCTTGTTCCTCCTACAATCAATCATACTACAGTAGATGAGAATATAGATCCCTCTTTTAATTTAACGCTTAATAAAGCACAAAAGAGAGAAGTAAACGTAGCAATGAGTAACACTTTCGGTTTTGGAGGTCATAATGCTTGCGTTTTATTTAAAAAACTTGACGCTTAGATTATAATGAGCGCATTTAAAAAAATATTTAACTCTCGTGCTGAAAAGGACGGGAGTTTTTTTATGCGAATGCATGCCATCATAGGCTTTAAACCGAAAGAGATAAAGTACTATGAGAAAGCTTTTACCCATCGTTCTCTAGGTCTTAAAAAAGCAGATGGTAATCCTCTTAATTATGAGCGATTAGAGTTTTTAGGAGACGCAATGCTCGGGTCTGTTATTGCAGCACATCTCTTTAATGCCGTACAAGGTGGTAATGAAGGATATTTAACTAAGATGAGATCTAAGGTGGTAAGCCGCAAGCATCTCAATGAGCTAGGCAGAGATCTCAATCTTGTGAGATATGTGAGAGCAAGTATTCCCCTAGATAATTTTGGGGTTAATATTCATGGTAATCTTTTTGAAGCTTTAGTAGGCGCTATATACCTTGATCGAGGTTATAAATATTGCGAGAAGTTTATAGCTAAGCGTGTTATAGAGCCCTATGTAGATATAGAGAAGCTTGAGGGCCGTATCATTAGTTACAAGAGTGTATTAATAGAATGGTGCCAGAAGGAAAAGCGCACCTTTAAATTTGAAACTTTTGAAGATACTGGTCAAGACACTGTAAAGCATTTTGGGGTAAAACTTTTTATAGATGGTAAGGTTGTTGCAAAAGCTCGTGCTACAAGTAAGAAAAAGGCAGAAGAAATAGCTTCAAAACGCACTTTTTATGCTTTTCAACGAGAAATTGAAACTCAATAACGTAAGTTTATTAATTGATTTTACTACATTAGCTTTTTAATCATCTTTTTCCCCTAGAAGATTAAAGATTAGAGTCTTAGGGCTCCACCCCTTATGTTAGTAAAATTTCCAAAGAGATATTATCTCGTTTTTGCATTTTTTGCACTCATAACAGCAATTGCTGTTTATTGGGGAACATCTCGCATAATACAACAAGAGGAAGCTGCTCGTACACTTAACTTAGAAAGAGCAAATAGAGAAGCTGCAAAGGAATTTCAAGAAGCTCTTAACAATTATGCGACTCTAATTTCTGGAGTAAAAAGTTATATTGAAATATCTAATGGGAGCTTTACAGAGAACGATATATCTTCCTTTATAGAACGGCAGCTAGGTGGACTTATCATGGAACGTCCCTTTAGTGTCTCATATATTGATACGAGCCATATTTTTATTTTTGACTTTACCATGCAGCCTGTACCTAATGCAAATTTGGTAGGAAAATCAATAGCGAAATTTATAGGAAAGGAGGGTACATTGAGAATGGACTCTTTAATGCGTAAGAGTAATTTCTATGCCTCAGACCCCACAAATTTATTAGAAGGTAGAGTAGGACTTCCATTAGGTTTTGGTGTTTTGGACAGCCTTGGTAATTCTATGGGTTATATAACTAGTATTGCAGAGTTTGCCCCTATTTTAGATAAAGCATATGTTCATACTAATAAAGATGATTTTGTCTTTAAGTTTAAGAGTAGTAACGGTAATTACTTTGATCGTAGTAGAGCCCATAATGGACAAAAAATATATTCTGTAAATGAGGATCCAGAGTTTTTTAAAAACTTTGATGTCAAAGAAGAAACCTATATCTCTAGTGTAGTCCCTTTTTACAATAAAGAATTTATATTAAGCACCGCCTATAAGAAGTCTCATGAAGGTTTCTTAGCGCTAGGCGTTACATCATGTTTGTGGTATCTCGCCATATTAGGATTTATGTTCTTTTTGATAAGTCAGTATTATTTGTATGAGCGTAAGAATAAAATTATTGCCTCACAAAAAGTCCGATTGTCAGAGTTAGTAGCTACTAAAAATAAGTTTTTTTCAATTTTAGCAAACGATCTTAGAGGCCCTCTATCATCCGTAATAAACTTTCTAGATGTGTTAAAGGTAGAACACGCAAATAACAATCAAACCACCACTATAATAAACTCTCTTGAAGACTCTAGCCGAAATAGTATTTCATTACTTGACAACCTTCTAAAATGGTCAAAACTGCAAACAGAGCAAGTTGAATTTACACCTGTTGCATTAGATATCATGTCTATTACAAAAGATCAAATTAAAATACAAAATCATGCTCTTCAAAATAAAGGGCTCAATATACGTCTAGAGTCAAGCTTTAAAGGTGAAGTAGTAGGAGATAAAAATATGGTGGCGACCATAATTAGAAATGTACTATCTAATGCAATTAAGTTTTCACACGATAATGATATCATAGTTATTGAGCTTACAAGGCTAGATAATAAGTTTGTTTTTAGTATTGAAGATAACGGAATAGGGATTCCAGAACATGACAAGCAACGTCTCTTTGACTTAACTGAAATCACAAGTCGGGTGGGCACTAGAAACGAGAAAGGTTCAGGTTTAGGACTAGTTTTAAGTAATGAGTATCTCAAGGCTCATAGGGGAGATATACTTATAGAAAGTGAAGATGGTAAAGGAACTCTCGTTACATTCACATTGCCTTTAGGTTAATTACTTTACAATTTCTAGCGAAAACGTTTACGTAACTTTAATACCTCTCGCGTATTCCTTCGGATGCTTCTTTGTATCTTTCTAACTTGCTTAAACGTTATGGGAATGTATAAAATTCTTTTGGAAGACTCCATTGGTTATGACTTTACGCTCATAGCTATACATGGTTCATTAGAGCCATATTACTTGGCATACTTACTTAATAAGAATCTTGGATTAAGACTATCTCGTTCTCGTGAAGACCTCATTATTGGCAATCGAGAAGAAGAGGCAAGCTATCCCTTTTTTGAATTTAATGATGAGCATCAGTACGTAGATTACTATGTGTTATCAAATAAGACAAAGATAGAAGTAGAAGCTAAGGCTGTTGTAGGTCTTTTTGAATCAGAGAAAACACTCAAGACTACCTACTTTATTCCTGAGATGCCACAAGTAGATTATTTTATAAAAGTGGTTGAGGATGGTAACGCTTTCGCGAAAGCTAAAGCACTAAAAATTCTCAATCAAATATCACATATTGTTACCGCTTATGAAGTAGACGTAAGCTCGTTAAAAAATAAAGAACACTTAATTTTTGAATAATGCAGAAAAGAAAAAAAACCAAGATAGTTGCAACGCTAGGGCCAGCAACTAGTAAGCGACAAGTATTGCTAGACATGATGAATGCAGGAGTAGATGTATTCCGCATTAACTTTTCACATGCAGACTATGAGGATGTTAAGGAGCGCGTAGCTATGATTCGTGAGCTAAGCGAAGAGACTGGATACAACACGTCAATACTAGCAGATTTACAAGGACCAAAACTTCGTATAGGAAAAATGAAGGAAGAGGTAGTTGTAAATCCTGGAGATAAAATTACCTTCTCAACAGAAAGCGAATTTGAAGGAACAAAGGATCGTGTTTATATGAATTATAAGCAGTTTCCTCGTGACGTAAAAGCAGGTGAGCGCATTTTACTAGATGATGGTAAATTGATGTTTCAAGTTGATAAAACAGATGGTAAAACAGAAGTTGAGGCTACAGTAATTCAAGGAGGACCGTTACGTTCTAAAAAAGGGGTAAACTTACCTAATACAGACATATCACTTCCAGCACTCACTAAAAAAGACGTAAAAGATGCAATTTTCGCTTTAGGACTTAAGGTGGACTGGATGGCACTTTCTTTTGTAAGACATGCAGAAGACTTGCAGCAATTACAAGAGTTGATTAAGAAACACTCTGACCATAAAGTGCCAATCATTGCCAAAATTGAAAAGCCAGAGGCTGTAGCAAATATTGATAAGATTGTTGCTTATTGTGATGCTTTAATGGTGGCGCGTGGAGATCTAGGTGTAGAAATTCCAGCACATGAGGTGCCGTTAGTGCAAAAGCAATTAGTATTGCGCGCAAAAAAAGCAAGAATACCAGTAATCATTGCTACACAGATGATGGAAACAATGATTTCTAGCCTTACGCCTACACGTGCTGAGGTAAATGACGTTGCAAACTCTGTAATGGACGGAGCAGATGCAGTAATGCTTTCTGGAGAAACTTCTGTAGGTCAATACCCGGTACAGGTGATTGAAAAGATGGCTTCTATATGTCGTAATGTAGAGGATTCAGATCTTATTAAAGTTCCGCAGGCTCCACCACACATTAAGACTAAACGTTACATTACTAAGGCAATATGTTATCACGCGGCTCACATGGCAGATGAGATAGACGCAAAAGCAATTACTACTTTAACAAATAGTGGTTACACAGCTTTTCAAATCTCTGCATGGAGACCGTCATCTCATATTCTTGTATTTACATCAAACAAGCGCATACTTACACAGCTTAATCTATTATGGGGTGTAAAAGCACTGTTTTATGACAAATTTGTAAGTACAGATGAGACGGTAGAAGACATAAGACAAATGGCTTTAAATACAGAATTAGTAGATAAAGGAGATATGCTTATCAACCTAGTAGCAATGCCATTACTAGATAAAGGAATGGTTAATACACTTCGAGTTTCTGAGGCGTAATTATCCGTATAGTGCATTAAAAAAGGGTAGCCAGCGGCTACCCTTTTTTAATTAATGAGATTTACAGAGATATTTCTTCCTCTATGATTACAAAGGCATTGTCAGATTTTTTAATCACGACAGTGCGTTTATAATCTCTTAGCGCATAGGAGTAAGTAACATTTGCTATATCACCCTTAGGAGTAATATTGATAGTAAGTTGATCAGTTTGTGTACGATCTCTTTTATCTCCATTTATGATAGTCACTGGTTCTTTTCTAATTGATAGTTCAGGATTTATCCCCTTAGGAAGATTAAAGAGACGCTGAGAAATTCGGTATGCTTCATTCCAGTCTTTTGCAGGAAGCGCTACTAGCGTTGTAGTCATTCCATAATCCTCGCCCTTTTTATTAGCTTTCTTAATTACTTTAATAGGGCGTTCTGGAGTGCTTATACGGCTTGTGTATGCTTCTAGACCTTCATTTGGTTGTGGTGGAGCAAGCGACGTTAAATAGCCATTAAAAGCAAAGCCTGTTGCTCCTTGATAGTTCACTTCTATCATCTCGCCTGTAATTCCATCTACGGTCATTTCTGTGTGCTCAGGATTACTCAATAGAGATACTTGTGCACCATATGGGAGTGTGAGAATTTTTTTTGAGGTGAGATTTGTTCCAGATCTTAGTGATAAACCAGAGGAGGAGTTCACATAAAAGTGAGTTGGAGTCGCGAGGATTTTTGGAGTTGCGATGGCAAGGGTTTCTTGAGTAGCATGTTCATTCTTATTTTCTGTTGAAGAATCACAGCTTAAAAAGATAGTGAAGCAGGTTACGGAGAGGATGATGGTGTTGATTTTCATGATGAATGAGTTTTTAGATTAAACATTTATCAATAGAAACCACGATATGTGCCAAATATTAAAGCAAAAAGGTTAAAAAAACGATAAAATCTCAACAACGTGCGCTCTATTTAATTATTGCCTGAGAATTGTTTAAAATTCGTAACCTAGACTTATAAACCACTCACTACGTTTAACTTCTGGGCTATAGGTATATTTAAGTCGCAAAGGACCAAGTAACGTTTCAGAGCCATAACCTAGAGAATAACCAGAAAATGTAGCTGGTGGCAACCAGTTATCTGGATTGTCAAAAATATCATAACCTACATTTGCAAAGTTTGCCGAGAGGTTGAGGTGGTTTTTTGGGAAAACCTCAAAGTCAATCTCAAAAAGTGCTTTTACATAGCCATCTCCAGCAATACTGAGGTAATCATACCCTAAAAACGGAACAATGTTATTTACTTTTTTTGCACCATAACCTCCTAAGAAAAAGTCGAGAGAATTATTATCTGCTCCACCTACTTTAAAGCCTCCTGCCGCCTCAACAGTAGCGGTAAATACATTACCTATACTACCAGCATATTTAATACGTGCATTTGCAACCCCAAACTCTGTAAAATCATTATTGTAATCTGATGAGGCTAGAAATAAATCAAAGTCTGCATCAAAAAGAACTCCTGAGTTAGGAAAGTACTTGTTATCTAGAGAGTCATATTTTAATTGAGAGTACAATCCTCCTAGGTTACTTCGTTCAAAAATAACAGCCGTTTCTTCCTCATTAGTGGACACAACAGTTTCTGTTTCTATATCTAAAAACTTATGCTGTATACCTATGTCAAATGTAAATTGCTTCGCTAGTAGCGTTTGTATATAAATTCTGTTTGTTAAGTCTTGATAATTAAGGCTCACTCTGTTAATGCCATCTAGAGATATGTCGCGTAAATCTTCAATAAGACGAGCACTTACGCCTTGTTCAAAAGAGGTATAAGAAGAGTTTACTCCCACACTCCAGTAAAAACCTTTATCAATGTAGTAGTCAAAATCGTATCTAATATTGTCTCCTAGAATAAAGTCTAAAGAAGCAATATCATTTTTAAAAAGCACACCTTTTTTTGTAAAATTAATAAGTGCAGCAGTGCGAAAAAGGTCGTCATAATGTAATGCTAGGCGCAATGATTGCGTGCTACTAGACTCTTTTAACTCAACATGGAGTACAAACTCATCATTTACCTTCTGAAGTCTATGTCCTATTCTATTAAAGTTTTCGGTGGCTGTGAGGTTATTGATGCCATTATAAAAATCATCATAAGATACCGTTACAGGAGGAGTAAGCTTTAATTTTCCGAGAATGTAGGCTCTAGTATATTGCTCATTACCTGTAATACTCACGGCGGCAATCTGTAATGAATCTTGTGGAGTGGGTTTTATACGCTTTCGCGAAAGCGGTTTTTGCCTCATTGCAACTTGTTTAAGTGCATCATACTGTTCCATTGCCTTAGTGCGACCTGTGCCCATAATGACTTTGCCATCATTGAAAGAAACCACAGAATAGGCATCAATAGAAGGTCTTATGTAAATATCTGTTTGTGTGCGTTTTTCCTCCATCGCCTTGGCGGTGCGATAGTTATTGATTTGCAATAATACCTCAGATGCAGATTTGAGATTGGACCTACCGCGCAGTGTATCTTGTACATCCACACCAATAATGATATCCATCCCCTTTGCTCGCAGTTCTTCTACAGGATAGTTATTTGTAACCCCTCCATCTATAAGGAGTTTTCCATTTATGAGTACTGGACTAAATAATGAAGGTAATGCACCACTAGCGCCAAGCGCTTCAGGGAGATAACCTTTGTCTAAGATGACTTGCTCTCCTTTTTCTACATCTGTAGCGATGCAGAAAAAAGGAATAGGGAGTTTGCTAAAATCATTAATATTCGAAATGTGATCGAGATTTTTAGCGAGTAAATTATAGGTGTTTTGACCTTTACTTAAAGAACTAGGTAAGGATAGCTTGAGATGATCAAACGGTAGAGAGATTACATATCGCTCTGCATCATCACGCTCGTAGGAGGTCTTTGCCTTACGGGGTAAATTATCTTGAATGATATTATTAAAATTTACAGAGGTAAAAATAGAATCTATCTCTGCGGCATTATATCCAGAGGCATATAGTCCTCCTACAATAGCGCCCATACTTGTACCTGCAATATAATCTATGCGCACACCAGCTTCCTCTATAACCTTAAGAACCCCTATGTGCGCAAAGCCTTTTGCGCCACCACCACTAAGTACAAGACCTACTTTTACATCCTCTTTTTGCACTTCTTGCGCAAATGCAGAGAAGCTTAATATAAAGGCTGTAATTAGTATGAAGTACTTCATTCTTTAACGTGGTAGTGATTATATATGATAGCTGCTTTTGATGGGCCTATTACCTCTGTGAGACTCTTTTTACTTGCCACTTTTACTTTTGAAACAGAGCGGTAATGTTTTAATAAATCTACAATTGTTTTTTCACCTATACCACGTATTGTGTCTAGTTCTGTTCCTAGGGCTGCATTACTACGTTGATTACGGTGAAAGGTAATACCAAAGCGGTGTGCCTCATTACGTAACTGCTGTATGATTTTAAGGGTCTCACTCTTTTTGTCGAGATATAATGGAATACTATCACCAGGATAAAATAATTCTTCTAGTCGTTTTGCAATCCCTATGATTGCTATTTTGCCACGCAAGCCTAGATCATCGAGTGCCTTTACACCACTGGACAATTGCCCTTTACCACCATCTACAATTATTAGCTGAGGTAATGGTTGATCTTCGGCTAAGAGTCGTTTATAGCGTCTATAAACTACTTCTTCCATACTCGCAAAATCATCTGGACCTTCTACTGTCTTGATATTAAATTTACGATAATCACTTTTACTAGCCTTTCCATTCTTAAAAACGACGCAGGCGGCCACAGGATTTGAACCTTGAATGTTTGAGTTATCAAAGCATTCTATATGTCTAGGCTCCTCACTTAGTCGTAAATCTACCTTCATTTGTGCCATGATACGGTTAGTATGGCGGTCTGGATCTACAATTTTAGTTTGTTTAAAACGCTCCATCCTGTAATACTTAGCATTACGTTCAGAGAGTTCTAGTATGCGCTTTTTGTCACCCAGTTTAGGCACCGTGATTTTGTATTGATTACCTAGCTCCACGTCAAAGGGAACATAAATTTCCTTGGAGTTATGGTCAAAACGTTGCTGTATCTCAATAATACCAAGCTCTAGTAATTCCTTATCAGTTTCGTCTAGTTGCTTTTTGAGTTCTAGCGTATGTGATTTAATAATAGCGCCGTGTGATATCTGTAAGAAGTTTACATACCCATAACCCTCGTCACTTATAATGGAGAACACATCTACATCGCTTATCTTAGGATTTACAACCGTACTTTTAGATTGATACCCCTCGAGGATGTCAAGTTTTTCTTTAATGCGTTGCGCATCTTCAAACTCCATGGCAGCAGCGTGCTCCTTCATTTTTTCGCGAAAGCGAGCTAGAGAGTCTTTAAAATCTCCTTTTACAATCTGCCGTATATGTTCTATGTGCTCGTGATATTCTTTTTCTGATTGCTTGTCTTCACAAGGACCTTCACAGTTACCTAAATGATATTCAAGGCATACTTTATACTTTCCAGCATCTATCTTATCTTTAGAAAGATCATAATTACAGGTGCGTAGCTTATAAAGGCTTTTAATTAAGTCTAGAAGCGTGCGCACTGTTTTCATGCTGGTGTATGGACCATAATACTCGCTACCATCTTTTATGAGCCTTCGCGTAGGGAAAATCCTAGGGAAGCGTTCATTTTTTATACAAATCCACGGGTAGCTTTTATCGTCCTTAAGTAAGACGTTGTAGCGGGGCTGATATTCTTTTATAAGACTGTTTTCAAGAAGAAGCGCATCTGTCTCGGTCTCGACCACGATATGCTTCATCTCGTGAATCTTTTTAACCATCGTTCTAATACGACCGTTATCTAGGGTTTTATTAAAATAGGAAAGTACTCGTTTTTTTAAGTTCTTTGCTTTTCCTACGTAAAGCAGTTTTCCGTTTTTATCGTAGTATTGATATATTCCCGGACTTGTAGGAAGTGTTTTGAGTTGAAGTTCTATTGGAGCAGCAGGCATACTCAAAGATAATATATGAGGCCGATTACGCTTTCGCGAAAGCATAAAAAATCGTATTAAAATCTTTATAAAGAAAGTACATATTTTATACCTTGCCATACTATGCCAAAACGCACTATAGGTCGCACTGACAAAGCAGATTTTCCAGTTTTAGGATTTTACGATATTGATATTAAGATCGATACGGGTGCTTACACCTCCTCAATACATTGTCACAGTATTGTTGAAAAGGAAAACAAACTAGTGTGCACATTCTTTGATGAAGAGCATCCACTCTATAATGGTCAAGAAATGATTTTTGAGGAGTATGATATTGCCGTTGTGCGCAGCAGCAATGGAGAAACTCAATATAGATATCAAGTTCAGAGTAGTATTACTATCTTTAGTAAGACTTACAAGATATCATTAACGCTCTCGTCAAGAGAAGATATGAGGTTTCCTGTTCTCATAGGAAGGAAATTTCTAACAAAAAAATTCATCGTGGATACAGAGTTTACAGACGTATCCTATAATCTTAAAAACAATGAATCTAAAGATATTATCTCGTAACCCACATTTATACAGTACATCTAGACTTGTAGAAGTAGGATTAAAGAGAGGGCATAGCGTTGAGGTGATTGATCCCCTTAAATGTGACCTTATCATAGAAAAGAAAAAGCCTACGGTCTTTTATAAAGGACGCACGCTAGAAACAGCAGATGCAATTATACCTCGTATAGGTGCTTCTATTACTTTTTATGGTACAGCAGTGGTAAGACAGTTTGAGATGATGGATGCTTTTACGACCACTACGTCGCAGGCACTTGTGAGAAGTAGAGATAAACTGCGTAGTTTACAAGTGTTATCTAGATCAAAACTAGGGCTGCCTAAGACGATTTTTACAAACTACTCGAGAGATGTGGAGGAGATGATTGCTCATGTAGGAGGAGCACCTCTTATTATAAAACTTCTTGAGGGAACTCAAGGGTTAGGAGTAGTGCTCGCAGAGACCAAAAATGCAGCAGAATCTGTAATTGAAGCTTTTAATGGACTAGAAGCCCGAGTGATCGTACAAGAATATATCAAGGAAGCAAAAGGAGCAGACATTAGAGCATTTGTAGTAGATGGTCAAATTGTAGGAGCTATGAAGCGCCAAGGTAAAGAAGGAGAGTTTCGTTCTAATTTGCATAGAGGAGGAACTGCAGAAATTATAACCTTAACAGACGAAGAGGAAAATGCAGCTATAAAAGCAGCAAAAGCCATGGGTCTAGGAGTAGCGGGTGTAGATATGCTGCAAAGTGATCGCGGCCCACTTATTCTAGAAGTGAACTCATCTCCAGGTTTAGAAGGGATCGAAAAGGCTACTGGAAAAGATATTGCCAAAACGATTATTCGCTATATTGAACGTAATATATAAGAGATTGTGCCAAAAATAGACGACAATAACATCCTCACATTACTAGGCGAGCAAGTATTACCTGGTGAGAGCGCTACTATAAATTTTAATATTGCAAAGCTTTATACGGCCACCTCTGTAGAGGTTCCCATTATTATAGAGCGAGCAAAAAAGCCGGGTCCAGTAATTTTAATTACTTCTGGAATTCACGGGGATGAAATTAATGGAGTTGAAATAGTACGCCAGCTCATCGCAAAAAAGATAAATAAGCCTAAGCGAGGAACCATCATCTGTGTGCCGGTGGTGAATATCTTTGGGTTTTTAGATATGAAACGCACGTTTCCAGATGGAAGAGATCTCAATCGCGTATTCCCAGGTAACCCACGAGGATCTCTTGCGAGTAGATTTGCCTACCAATTTGTAAAGAAAATATTACCAGTAGCCGATATATGTTTGGATTTTCACACTGGTGGAGCATCTAGATTTAATGTTGCTCAAGTACGTATAGAACCCTCAGATGAGACATCTCTAAAGTATGGATCTATCTTTAACGCACCATTTACACTTCATTCTAAAATGATACCAAAATCATATAGAGCCACTTGTGCGAGAATGGGAAAACCAGTGATTCTTTTTGAAGGTGGGAAGTCTAAAGTAAGTGACAAGGAAATTGCACGACTAGGAGTTTTTGGAACCATGAGAATATTAGACCATCTAGAAATGCTTGGTGCTAATTTTGAAGTGCCAGAAGTTCTAAAAGAATCGGTAACGGTAGATGCTACTACGTGGCTTAGAGCACAATATTCTGGACTATTACATACTAAAGTGAGTTGTGGTGAGCGGCTATCTGTAGGCCAGCATATAGCTACAATCACAGATCCGTACGGTAAGTTTCGTCATGTTGTTAAGGCAAAAAACGAAGGATACGTGATTAATGTAAACGAGGCATCGCTAGTCTATCAAGGAGACGCAATTTTCAATATATCTATAGACCGTATACCTAATGATGACCAAGCAGGAGCTTAGAAAAAAGTATAAAGACTTAAGAGCTGCACTTACACAAGATGAGCGCGACGAGCGAAGTTTAGAAATCGCAAATCAAGCGCTCTCTATGGATATATGGAACCATGATTACTATCATATTTTCCTGCCAATAGACCGCTTGCGCGAAATAGACACTCAGTATCTTCTCTCCATTCTAGGAGGGAAAGATAAGAATGTTATAATCTCAAAGTCAAATTTTCAAGAAAACACGCTATCTCATTACTTGCTAACAGACAATACTAAAATAGTAGTTAACGAGTATGGAATACCAGAACCCGAAGATGGAATAGAAATACCTGCATCTAAACTTGACGTTGTATTTATCCCACTTCTTGCTTATGATGAGCAGGGCAATCGTATAGGGTACGGTAAAGGTTTTTATGACCGTTTTCTTGCTCAATGCAAGCCAGATGTTGTAAAAATTGGTCTTAGCTATTTTGAACCAGAAGAGCATTTAATCGACATAAACACACAAGACATCGGCATAAATCGCTGTATTTCACCGAAAAAGATATATAGTTTTTAAAAAATTATGAATATTATGGTATATTCATAGCTATATAACTTATAGTGATGAATTTATCTAGATTGTCTTTAAAGGGAAAAAAGAATGCTGCCGTAGAAAAAAATGCTACGAGCACTTCTGATTATTTTTCGATGGATAATTTCTACTATAGACAGATTTCTGAACTTACGGGAGCAGGAGGATGGAGTGTCGATTTTAAGAATAAAAAGAGCTTCTTTGATGAGCAAGCAAGAAATATTCTTAACGTACCTAAAGACTATAAGCCCACATTAAATACTGGTTTTAATTTTTATGCAGAGGAGCATATGGATAAAGCCACAGCACTCTTTTTTGATTGTGCTCAAGGAAAATCTTTTTCTACTCATGTAAAGATGAGAACCTATGATGGAGAAATATTCTGGGCAAAGGCAAGTGGACGTCCTCTTAGGGATAATGATAGGGAGATTATAGGTATACGAGGAGTTTTTCAAAATATTCATGAGGAGAAGCTTCGTGAAGAACAGTTAGAGCAGTCTTTTAGATTAATACAAGGACACAACTCAAGGCTATACGATTTTGCTCATATTATTTCTCATAATTTGAGATCCCAAGTTGGAAACTTACAAATGTCTGCGGCGCTATTTGACACCTCAAACCTAAGTGCAGACCAAAACGAATTACTTCAGAATTTTACAAAAATTGGGAAGAGTCTAGATATCACCTTAAAACATCTCAATAAGATAGTAAGCGTACATAGCGTAGCTAGTAAAACTAGAGATAGCGTTGTAATTGATGAGGTATACAAGCGCGTAGTCGCCGGATTATCGCAAACAATTAGAGAAAATAAGGTCGTAATGTATACAGATTTCTCAGAAGTAGAGGAGATCCCATACATCGAAGCGTATCTAGAAAGTATTTTGCAAAACTTAATTACAAACGCAATACGATATAAGCATCCAGAGCGTGATCCAGAAATCTCTTTATATACCTATGAAGAAAATGGAAAAGTACACCTTCTAGTAAAAGACAACGGATTAGGGATAGACTTAGAGAAGCATGGAGAAGAGCTTTTTAAAATCTATAAAACTTTTCACGGTAATGATGATGCCTTGGGTCTAGGCTTGTTTCTCACTCGTAATGAAGTAGAGGCAATGGGTGGAGAAATCAACGTAGAAAGTAAAGTAGGTAAGGGATCAAAATTTATAGTAACGTTATAATAAACCAGCACACACCATTAACAATGGCAGAATATCCGATAGAAATAGCATGTATAATTGACGACGATGAGATGTACGTTAGTTTAATCACAAAGGTGATAGACATACGTAAACTTGCAAAAAATCTTATCGTTTTTAAAAATGGCGAACAAGCTCTTGATTACTTCGTCAAAACATTCTTACATAAGGAGGAACAAGCTATCCCGCAAATCATCCTGCTGGATCTCAACATGCCGGTAATGGATGGTTGGAAGTTTCTGGAAGAGCTCAGTAAGTACAACTTTCCAGCACTTAAAAATAGCACGCTATATATTGTAAGCTCCTCTATAAATCCGGTTGATATAAAGCGATCTCAAGAATTTAATCTAGTAAAAGACTTCTTAGTAAAACCTATTGGCCTTGACGACCTAGCAGCGGTCTTTAAAAAGAAAGTGGCTTAAGCTACAACCTTATTATCTTTCTCTTCCTGAGGAAATACTCTTTTATTAAATACAAGCAGTATTCCTACTCCAGTGCTTATTGCCATATCTGCTATGTTGAAGATAGCATTAAAGAAAGTAAATGTTTTACCACCTAAAAATGGAACCCATTCTGGCCACATTGCATCTTGAATAAACGGGAAATAGAGCATATCTACTACTTTTCCAAAGAGAGGGTCTGCATATCCACCACCATCAGGCATAAAAGTTGCAATCTGACTCGTTGTACTCTCGCTAAAAATAGATCCATAGATAAGGGAATCTATAATATTCCCTACTGCTCCAGCAAAGACGAGCGATAGTGCAATCACAAGAAGCTTAGGTGCGTTATTTACTGCAGATTTGTATAGGTAGTACCCAATTACAGGTGCTATGATAAGTCTAAAAAGTGATAGGGTAATCTTACCGTATTTACCAGGCAATTCTACTCCCCATGCGGCTCCTTGATTTTCAACAAAAAAGATTTGAAACCAGTCCATACCAAAAACTTGTATACTCTCACGTAAGTAAAAGTTAGTTTTTATATAAACCTTCAACACCTGATCTACTAATAAAATCAGGAAAACAATAAGGGCGACTTTCTTAAGAGACATAATTATTTTTTGACAAGGGACAAAAATAGGTTATTCACAACGATTTTACTATCGTGATATCACCATGTATACTTTCTAGTGTTATAGGTGATCCTAGTGTGATTTCTGGCGATATAACGATAGTTCCGTTACGAGATTGTGCAGTAATACTCGCTTTATCAATATCAAGATAGATACTTCCAGAGATGGTGTTTATAGTTGCGCTTTCGCGAAAGCGGAATCCTTCTCCCTTAAAGTGTCCTCTTCCCAAATCCATGTGTACTTGCCCGAAGGTTCCTTGCGTATCTACACCTGCAAGTGTACTATACACAGATACGTCTAGTCCCACAGGAACAGTTATTTCAAGCTCAATAGCCATCACTTTATGCGCAGAGAGTTTATCATTAAAAGGCTCGTAATCTGGTGTCTTGCCTGTTGTAATTTTAAGTACGTTTTTGGCGATAGCAGTGTTTAATAAGGTAGACGCAAATATTTCTCCGTCTATAATGGTATGCACGGTAATTTGATCAGTATCTGCAGCGGTAATTGTAATCTCAAAAATCTCATTACTATTAATGTATAATTCTTTTATACTCGCAGCATCATAGGTTTGCGACAGCCGCTTTTGAGCAACCATAGCAGTAGTAAATAAGGTAAGTAATAAAGCGAGAGATATTCTCATTATAAAAACTTTGTAAAAATTAAAAGCGCTCAGAGAGCGCTTTTTTATAACATCCTTTTGAGAATGGAGTACTTTGTAATTTTAATCTAAGAAAGGACTTACGCCTGCATATTCTTAGCCTCAATACTCAATGTAGCGTGCGGTACTAACTTTAATCGCTCTGGATTAATAAGTTTACCAGTCACACGACAAATTCCGTAAGTCTTATTCTGTATGCGTGTAAGTGCATTTTTAAGATCACGTATAAATTTTTCTTGACGTATAGCAAGAGCGCTGTTTGCCTCCTTACTCATCGTCGCACTACCTTCCTCAAAAGATTTAAATTGTGGAGAGGTGTCATCTGTACCATTATCTCCATCATTGAGATAAGCACTTTTGATAAGCTCAAGATCGTGTTGTGCTTTATCTATCTTTTTAAGAATGAGTTGCTTGAATTCCTCAAGCTGCGCATCATTAAACCTTTCTTGTATATCGTCTGCCATTACTAGTGTTTTGAAATGGATAAAAATGTTGTTATGTCGTCAAAAGCAATCTCCAGTCCATCACTTAATTTAGGTACTAGTTCTAGAGAATCTGCTAGTGTTTCTGCTTTAATATAGTCTGCGTTAGTCAGTACTGTCTGAGCAATTGACGGCTCTTCTTGTAGCTGTATATGGATACGATCTGTCACTTCAAATCCAGAGTCCTTACGTAGGTTCTGTATACGGTTAACCAATTCTCGTGCCACACCTTCTTTTTTGAGCTCTTCACTTATCGTAACATCTAGAGCTACTGTTACTCCAGCATTACTTGCAACTAGCCACCCTTCAATGTCTTGCGATGTTATCTCAACGTCACCAGCCTGCAAAATAGTATTTTCTCCATTAATTTCGACGGTTAATTCTCCATCTTGCTCAATTTTTGCAATATCCTCAGCTTGTAGTGAGTTTATCTTGCTAGCAATGAGCTTCATGTCCTTCCCAAAACGAGGTCCTAATACCTTGAAATTTGGCTTAATTTGCTTCACTAAGATCCCAGAATCGTCAGAAATAAGCTCAATCTCCTTAACGTTTACCTCAGATTTAATCAAATCAGCTACGGCCAGGATCTCATTCTTATCATTTTCATTAAGCACAGGAATCATAATACGCTGTAAAGGTTGGCGTACTTTTATCTTCTCTTTTGCTCTTAATGAGAGTGTTAGTGAGCTTACTATCTGTGCTTTTTGCATTTTGTGCTCAAGAGCAGCATCTATATAAGTTGCATCACTCACTGGGAATTCTGCAAGGTGTATGCTTTCAAAATCTTCTTTTCCAGTAGCAGCATTAAGATCTTTATAGAGTTTTTCCATAAAGAATGGTGCAACAGGAGCACTAAGCTTTGCTACGGTCTCAAGACACGTATATAATGTCTGGTATGCAGAGATTTTATCTGTGGCATATTCACCTTTCCAGAAACGTCTTCTACTTAATCTTACAAACCAGTTAGATAGGTTTTCTTGTACAAAGGTGTCTATCGCTCTAGTTGCTTTGGTAGGCTCATATTCTTCATAAAACTTATCTACAGTTGCGATAAGACTATGAAGTTCTGATAGTATCCATCTGTCTATTTCAGGTCGTTGAGAAAGTTCTATTTCCGCTTCCGCGAAAGCGAAATTATCAAGATTTGCATACAGCGCAAAGAAGTTATATGTGTTGTAAAGCGTCCCGAAGAACTTACGCTTCACCTCTTCTATTCCCTCTAAATCAAACTTGAGGTTATCCCAAGGGTTTGCGTTAGAAATCATATACCAGCGAGTTGCATCTGGCCCGTATTTTTCTAAGGTCTCAAAAGGATCTGTTGCATTACCAAGACGTTTAGACATCTTCTGCCCATTCTTGTCAAGTACTAGTCCGTTAGAAACTACATTTTTATAAGCAACATCATCAAAGATCATCGTTGCAATCGCGTGGAGTGTATAAAACCATCCACGAGTTTGGTCTACACCTTCGGCTATAAAATCTGCCTTGCGCCAAGTGTCTTCTACGAGTTCTTTATTTTCAAAAGGGTAGTGCCATTGTGCATACGGCATAGATCCAGAGTCAAACCATACATCAATAAGATCTGCCTCACGCATCATAGGCTGGCCGCTGTCTGAGACTAAGGTAATTTTATCTACAATGTTTTTATGGAGATCTACAAGCTCATAATTCTCTTCACTCATATCGCCCACTTTAAACCCTTCAAAAGGATCTGTGTCCATCACACCTTTATCAAGTGCTTTTTGGATTTCGGCTTTAAGTTCGGCTATAGATCCTATGAGTATTTCTTCTTTTCCATCTTCGGTACGCCATATAGGAAGCGGTATTCCCCAGAAACGGCTACGTGATAAATTCCAGTCGTTTGCATTTGCAAGCCAGTTTCCAAAACGTCCTTCACCTGTAGACTTAGGTTTCCAGTTTACGCCAAGGTTAAGCTCGTGCATACGATCTTTAAAATCGGTCACTTTTATAAACCAAGAATCGAGCGGGTAGTAAAGTACCGGCTTATCTGTACGCCAGCAATGTGGGTAACTGTGCACGTACTTCTCAACCTTAAAGGCTTTGTTTTCTTCTTTTAAGCGTATCGCAAGTTCCACGTCCATAGAACGTTCTGGAGCCTCACCATCTGCATAATATTCATTCTTGATGTACTTGTTTCCAAACTCTTTGAGCTCAGGGCGAAATTTACCCTGAAGATCCACAAGCGGCACAAGATTACCATCTTCATTTTTAATAAGAAGTGGCGGAATTTCTGGTGAAGCTAGTTTTGCAACCAAAGCATCATCTGCACCAAAAGTAGGTGCTGTGTGTACGATACCTGTTCCATCTTCTGTAGTTACAAAGTCTCCCGCAATTACGCGGAAAGCATCTTGAGGATTATCATTAGGCTGTACAAAGTCAAATAGTTGCTCGTAGCGAAGTTCAAGAAGGTCTGCTCCTTTAAATTCTCTAGCTACGTAGTATGGTATTTTTTTATCTCCAGCATTATATGCGTCCAGCTCTTCTTTCGCGGAAGCGGAAACAAATTTCTTATCAAACTGCTTAGAGATTAAATTCTTAGCAAGGATAACTTTTACTGGCTCAAATGTGTACTGGTTAAATGTCTCAACGAGTACATAATCTATCTTCTTCCCTACGGTAAGTGCCGTGTTTGAAGGTAGTGTCCAAGGAGTCGTCGTCCAGGCGATAAAGTAAGTATTCCCGTCTGCAAGTTCTTTTGCAAGTGGGTTTTCACCTTGATCTGTGATTTTAAATTGTGCAACCACCGTAGTATCTGTGACATCGCGGTAACAGCCTGGCTGGTTAAGTTCGTGAGAGCTTAATCCCGTTCCCGCCTTAGGAGAATACGGCTGGATAGTGTACCCTTTGTATAGTAAATCTTTGTTATAGATTTGCTTAAGTAGCCACCATACGGTTTCCATATACTTGGCCTTGTAGGTGATGTATGGATCTTCCATATCTACCCAGTAGCCCATTTTTTCGGTAAGGTCGTTCCAGATATCCGTGTAGCGCATCACTGCTTTTTTACAAGCTTCGTTATACTCTTCTACAGTGATTTTTGTACCGATATCTTCCTTGGTGATACCAAGTTCTTTTTCAACACCAAGTTCTACAGGAAGTCCGTGCGTATCCCATCCCGCTTTACGTTTTACCTGAAAGCCTTTCATCGTTTTGTAACGAGGAAAAATATCTTTAATCGCACGTGCTAGTACGTGGTGTACACCCGGTAGTCCGTTTGCCGAAGGTGGTCCTTCAAAAAACACATACGGTTTTGCTCCTTCTCGAGAAGTAACCGACTTCTCAAAAACGTCATTTTCTTTCCAGTAGGCAAGTACCTCGCTAGCGATGTTAGGAAGGTCTAATCCTTTATATTCAGTGAACTTAGCGCTCATTTTGTAGTCTTTAAATGTTGTGCGCGAATTTACGAGATTTTTAGGCAATAAAGAAGCGCCTCAAGATGAT
>TARA_R110002012_G_scaffold211577_1_pt1 | contig 99823 bp, 71 predicted proteins | sample TARA_R110002012 | Tara Oceans TARA_R110002012 (sample SAMEA4396515) | marine metagenome | biome: Westerlies Biome; feature: [DCM] deep chlorophyll maximum layer (ENVO:01000326); material: water (ENVO:00002006), including particulate matter (ENVO:01000060) such as... | depth 40 m
AACGCAGAAATATCAGCATCAGTCGGAATTAGAAAATGGACGGATTACCTAAAAATAGGAGGATAAAAGCGGTTGCCGTATAAAATCAATTGTTATTACAGCCCTACTTGCCAAGATTCACGCGGAATTCTATCTGTTTCGTATTTGCTGAAATAGTTGCTTAAAACACAAAAATGAATCATGCACAAACACGTAATGCGGCGGCTAAAGTAAAAAGTAACAGGGTGTATTGAGTTCAGTCAATATTTTAGATAGTTTAAAAACATGGCAAAATAGTTTTGCCACACTAATTTCGAGAATTTTAAAAGTGGTTAGCTCTATCTTCTATTGAATTATTTAAATGTTTAGTCAACAGAAGTATTATTTATTTTAGACAAAAAAATCTTAAACCTCAAGAAACATTTACTAGTAATAATTGAGATAAATTTTACGTTTATTACTGCTAATTGCCTCTAATCGATAATTGGAATTTGTTAATATTGGATATATTTAGCTAAAAATACTGATAACTGAATCTTTTTAATTTTAAAATCAAGGCCATATGAAACTTAATGATAAACTTCCTCGGTTGCGCGAAGAGCGAAAAATGTCGCAAGAGGAATTATCAGAGGCTTCAGGAATTTCGATAAGAACCATACAACGTATTGAAAAAGATCAGGTAAAACCAAGACCTTATACTGCAAGAAAACTGTTGGAAGGATTAAACATTTCTGTAGATGATTTTAACGCTGAGTCTGATAACAATTCAAGCTTTCAGATTGAAGAGAATACAAAATTAAATAGATTTATAATTTTAAATTTTTTGGTCTTTATATTTCCTGTTATTTTTTTGATACCAGTAATTTTCATTTGGAAAAAATGGAAATGGTCAAATACAGCAAACTTAATCTGTAAAAAAATATTGAGTTTTCAAGTAGTTTGGATTATTGTGAGCTCTTCAATAGCCTTATTGACCCCTTCTGTTATCAGTTTATTTGGTGGTCAATCTGTTGTAGGACAATTATTACCGACACCGATATTAGTATATCTAGCATTAAGTCTTATTGATGTTTTAATAGTTTTAAAAATAGCTAAAAGTCTTAAATATTCTTCATCCAAATTAACTTCAATTATCCCAAATTTATTTTAAATATTGATCTGGCATATAAGTGTCGTATGAATGACAGGGTATGTTTATTCTTTTCTTATTGAAGCTATATTAAGTTTGTATTTTAAAACTTATTATAAATGAAAAAAAGGATAATTTATACGATACTGTTTGTGATACTATCATCATTCATATCGGTCATGGTAACCCTTATCTTGGTGGATACATCAAATACACCACCAACTTATGACACAGTTATAATAGAATCAAAAGTACTTCTCGAAAAAAGAGAATTAATTATAAAAAAGCCTGAAAACTACAAAAAGGATAAAAAATATCCTGTAGTGTATGTACTTGGTGGAAATTCTCTTACATATACTGTCGCAAATGATACGGACTTGCTTAATCGTGTTGGCAATATTTCAGAAGTCATCGTTGTAGGAATAACAGGCATTGACCAAAAAACAAGACAACGCGATTTAACACCACCTTTCTTAAAACAAGATTTAGATCAAATTGATTCTTCTCTTGGTAAAGCAGATAACTTTCTAAAATATATTGAAACGGAAGTGATACCATTTATTGAGAAGAACTACAACACCAATACTAAAAGAACTATTATAGGGCACTCTAGGGAAGGCTTATTTGTAATGTATTCACTTATGGTTAAAACTAACCTTTTGGAGACAAGAATCGCATTAAGTCCTGCACTTTGGAGAGAAGATAATAGGTTTGTTAAGCGTTTTGAAAAATATGTGGCAGAGAACCCAAATTTGAGTTCCAATCTCTTTATGAGTATGGGTGAAGCTGAAGTTGATAAAATGAAAAGCGCCTTCAATTTAACGGTTGATATTTTAAAAGATAAAAATCTTCAAAATCTTAAATGGCAATTTTTCTATATGCCAAATGCAACGCATGAAACTAATCATTATTTAACGGCTAGTATTGGTATTAATTATTTTTTTAACAATAACAAAAAGCAATAAATATGAGAACCAATTCAATTGTAATACAAATGAGTATTGCTATACTATTTCTAACTCAATTATCTTTTTCACAAGAAAGGGACAAGCGATACCAGTTAACCTCACAAACGAAAACAATAACTTCAGAAAACAACCAAACATTGATTGTTGAGTCTGGGATGTTTTATGTACCGGAAAACAGAGAAATTGACTATGGAAGAACCATAGCTATAGCTTATTACCGTATTAAATCAAAATCAAAAAACCCTGCAACTCCAATATTCTATTTAGCAGGAGGGCCAGGTAAATCTTATATAAACATATTGCATTATGAAGGGTTGTTTAATGAGGTAAGCTTTTATAGTAGTTTTGCTGATGTCATTATTTTTGATCAAAGAGGTGTTGGAAACTCTATTCCAAGTTTAGAATGTGAAGCCAATGCAGTTATACCTCTTAATGAAACATTATCACGAAGTAATATACAAAATGTCTTAAGTATAACATTAAGTGAATGTAGTAATTTTTGGAAAGATAAGGGTGTTGACATTTCTGCTTATACTACTGATGAAAGTGCCTCAGATATTAATGACTTGAGAAAAGCTTTTAAGTATGAAAAAATTATACTTGTAGGTGGGAGTTATGGCTCTCATTTAGGGTTACATACTCTTAGAAAATTTCCCAATGCCATTGAACGTGCAATGTTCCATGGTATTGAAGGGCCAGATCACACATGGGATTTGCCATCAGGCAATCTTAATGTATTAAGAAGAATTGCCGAAAAAGTCGAAAACAATCAATATTATAAAGGGAAAATCCCAAAAGGAGGTCTTATTTCTGCATTAGAGCAAATAATATCTGAAGTTGAAAAAAAACCAAAAGAAGTCACATTGATAGTAGATAATCAAAAAATAAAGGTTTTAGTTGATAAAATGGCTGTTCAAGCAGTCATTATGGAGAGTGCTGGAAAAAGAAATAGTCCGTTAGATTGGCCAAATTTTATTTTAGACATGTATAATGGTGATTTTACACTTCCAGCAAAAGTAGCTTTAAATAGACATAGTGTTTCAGCTCCAAACCTTATGGGTATTGCCATGGATTTTGCTTCTGGAGTAAGTGACGAACGTAGGTTAAAAATTGAAAATGATACAGCTTCACAGATTTTAGGTGATATTAATATCTTATACACATTGGGTGAGGGTTTTTGGAATGAAAAAAAATTAGAAAACTCTTTTAGAAAAAATGTAGTATCTACCATTCCAATTTTATTAGTTCACGGCACTTGGGATACTTCTACGCCCATTGAAAATGCTTATGATGTTTTATCAACTTTAAAAAGTGGACATCTAATAGAAGTTATAGAGGGAACCCATGGAGCTTTACGCGAATTATATAAGTACAATCCATCCTTCTTAAATATGGTTGAGAATTTTATAAAAGGGAATAAAGTTGACTTTCCAGATAGGTTAGAATTACCAGCAATTGAATTCCCTAATATTGTTAGTAAGGAGCAGGAAGATTTATGGGACGCCTGTATTTCAGGAAATTTTAAAAAAGCAAAAGAATCAATTAAAAAAGGAGGGAATGTAAATTCTTTAGATAATCGCAAAAGTAAATCTGGTCGTCTACCGTTGAATTGGGCCGCAATTAACGGGCATATGGAAATTGTGCAGCTACTACTAGATAATGGCGCAGATATAAATGCCCAAAACGGTTCAGGCTTTACCGCTATTCATCACGCAGTAGAAAACAAACAAAAAGAAACAGTAGTACTTCTCATTAAAGCTAAAGCCGATATTTCAATAGCTAATAATAATGGTGTAAAGCCAATTGATACAGCCTTAAAGCAAAAAAATAGCTCAATAGTAGAGTTGTTGAAATAGGATTATTTGAGCAAATCATTTTTATTCAAATTTTTATCTATAAAAATTATATTTTTATTGTTTAAAAATAAAAATTTATCTATGTTTGTATCGTAATTATTAATTAAAACAATTATGTCAAAAACAAATGACCTCATATTTAAAGGCCTAAGAATTGTTGCTTGGATCATTTTCGTCGGCTTATGTATTGAAACTGGAGGCTTGATCGTAAATTTCTTTTTCAGCCTGTACAATCCTGAATTTGTCCAAAACCTTTATACAAAATTGGACTTAAGCGATATGTATAATCGTAGCAAATGGGCATTCTTCAGTATGTACAGTTTTATATTGTTCATCTCGATTCTGAAAGCATACTTATTCTACGTGGTAATCATTTTAGTAACCAAAATTGATTTATCAAAACCATTCAACAGTTTCGTTTCAAAACAGATTTCACGTATTAGTTACATTACATTTTCAATTGGACTATTAAGCTATATAGCACAACAGAGCGCAAAATATTTGCAAAAGCGTGGATATAGTATTGACACATTAGACCAGTTTTGGGCAGATAGTCAAGCCTTTATTTTAATGGCGGCTGTAATTTATGTTATAGCGATTATTTTTTCAAAAGGAGTTGAATATCAAGAAGAATTAGAAGAAACAGTATAAACTATGGCAATTATTGTAAACCTTGATGTGATGATGGCAACACGTAAAATGTCATTGAACGAACTATCAGAAACCGTAAATATTACACTGGCGAATCTGTCAAAGCTCAAAACTGGAAAAGTGAAAGCAATTCGGTTTAGTACGCTTGAAGCTGTTTGTGAGGCATTGGAATGTCAACCTGGAGATATTTTGGAATATTCTAAAGATGAATGATTAAGAATATGGAAGTCTGAATTTTAAACTGCTCTAAATCAATAGATAAAATAAATAATCTATAGAAACTGTGATTTTTTATTATGAACTACAAATAAGAAATAAATAACATTTTCCTGTAAAGCACGATGTAATTTATTATTAAAAACTCAGAAAGTTTTTAGAATTATGTATTATAATTTTTTCATGCAATTCTTTCGTGGAAAAATCCCAACTTCCAAAACCAGAACTATTAAATAAACATTTTATTTACAAGTTTGAAAAAGGACCTGTAACAGTTATCAAACTATTGCATCTATAATATGAACACTTATTCAAAAATAATGCGATTACAAGTATTTATAACTTGTTTTGTTCTAGCTACAATATCGTATGGACAGACATCCTTAAAAGATATACACCTAAATAACGGAAAGTTTAAAGTAGGTTTCAAGCACTATACAGCTATTGATAGTACGAGAACTTATCAAATTAAAAATGACTTTAACAATCAATTCATAAATAGACCAATTCCCATTAGTATTTGGTATCCGGCAACAATTAATACGAATATTTCCAAGCAGTTAACTGTTTTAAATTATCTAGAGGTTTTTAAGAAAGGGGAAGAATGGGAATGTAAATTTCCAATCTGAAATTAATGGAGAATATTCCGGAATTTTTGAACGGAATGGAAAAACTTCAAATGCCGAATTAGATTTTAAAAACGGAATTTTCCTTGGCCAAAGCGATGTTGTAAAATTTCCTGCGATATGTAGTGGGAATTATTCTCTAATTAATAATTCTATTCTGTTCGAAAATGAATGTGTATGGACGGCAGATTTTGATTGGACTTTAATTTTGAGCGAAAATTGGAAATATAGTTTCGAAAACAAATTTTTGATTCTGAAATAACCCAATGGAGATAAATACGTTTTGACTAAACAATAAAAAAATGCCATACAAAATTGTAAAAAAAAATGCTAAATTCGGCTTCCCAAAACTTTTCTTACTCAAAATCGTTATGCTTAATTCAAAAAAAAACTATCACTTATGAAAAAAAATATTCTTGCTATTTTTATGGTTACTCTTTTTGCTTGTAGTCCAGAATCAAAAGTAGATGATAAAAATGATAGCGAAACTGAAAAAAGCAATACCGAGAAAATCCGTATTTTAAATTTCGGTTCAGTTCACTTAAGCGGAAGCACTGACGCTCATTCATCTATTACAGATATAAATAACCCTAAAGTAAAGGCGGATATAAAAAAAATTGTTAACAGTTTAGTGAAGTTCAATCCAACTATAATATGTGTTGAAATTCCACCTGAAAGTACAGAATTTATAAATGAAACGTATCAACAATATAAAATTGACCAAAGTAAGCGAATTAACTATTCTGAAGAAGTGAACGTAATAGGACTTGAAGTAGCGCGTTTGAGTGGAACAAAAAAAATATATGGAATTGATAATCCAATGGGCTTTGATTATCCTAGCCTTGTTGAAATGGCTAATAAAAATTATTCCGATAGCCTATATGTTCAAAATATTATGGATAGTTATGAAGCTATAAATAATAAACCATTACTTAAACAGTTCACTGAGATAAACACAACTAAATACAAAATGGAAACATTTGACCTTTATAATTATCTTGCAACTATGCATAACAAAGATAATTTTGAAGGCTCAGATATAATAGCAGATTTCTATAAAAGAAATTTGAGAATGTATACGAATTTTTCAGATATTCCTTTAACAAAAAAAGATAGAGTATTAATAATTATGGGAGCAACTCATACCGCATATTTTGATATTTTCATCGGCAATAGTCCAAAATATATTTTGGAAAACTCATATGAATATACAAACTTTACAAAAAAGAACTAAGTATCTAAACTTCCCATTAAATCCGACAGTTAATACTTCGAATTTACTAACATTAAATAAAACTATCATTAGGAAAAGCATAAGGTTGATTTAGAGTATAATTTTCAAGCCTCTAAAAGTAAAGGAATAGGGAGAATCTGTATCGATTAGATCTTTGATTTTATGGTGTACGCCAAAAGAGCTAAAAAAAATGCGATTAATTTATAAAATGAATTAAAATTGTTTTTAGCTATAGACCATAAATGATCTACCATGGTCTAATAAAAATCTTTGTGAATCAAATTTAATTTTTAACTATAATTTAGTAAAAGTCATTAATTTTTGAAAAATTAAAAAAAGGTCAAGAAATTAAGCAACTTTCTTTGAATTATTTCATCTTTAATTTGAAAATTTTAAAGAAATAAGAATGATAGATAATTGTCTAGAATTAATAGGGGATTTTATTAATAAAAATCCTTATACATCGATTTTTTTGCTAGCACTCTTATTGTTGATCCTAGTTTACTTGGAACTTAAAAAAAACTTTTTTAAAAATTGAACTAAGTTTATTATTTCTCTATTTTCTAGAAATCAATAAAAATCATCTTATCATTTATAGTAGCTGTACCTAATAAGTGTTTAATGAATTGTTCATTTTTTAGAAGAAATACCGATTGGCGCACCATCGTGGCTTGGGGTAATACTGTTGAAATGGTTGAGAAATTCGTAAAGTAAGGAAAAGAGTTAGGAGCTAGGAGAAAACGACGATATTTTACAATAATTTCGGAATTTGGGCATTTTCAAAGTATCACCTTTTTTGAGGTCACTACTAAGTCTAGATTTAAGAAACCATAATATTTTGACCCGAGTATTATATTTAAAATTTCACAAAACGGATTAGATAGTATTTCCTTATTTACATTGACTTTTGAAATATTTAACTTATTCATAGTTTTAACATTACCACGAACAATGCACATATTGTTGCGATTATCCTTTGTGTAATAGAATACTTGTTAGCTCTTGATTTGAGAGCTCAAAAATAAATTTCTCTGGCAAGCCTAAGTAAGTAGCAGTTGGAAACTAATCTTTTTTGTGTTCTTGTTTGAAGTTTTCAATAACACGGTGGTGTTTTTTTTTCTTATTAGATTATCATATTCTTTCTCTTCAATATCAACAAACATATCAAAGATTATTACATTTTATCTGAGCGTTGCGCAAGATGCTACATATGTGCCTTTTGTTTCTTTAGAAGTTTCACTTTGCCTAATAGCTCAATGATTTGTTCTACTAATATCTATGATATAGTTATAACGCTAAGGTTCTCCAAATCAAAACTATCATATTTCTTTAATCATTGAGTAATTGTAGATGTTGCTTGAATGCCATATTTAGGGTGAGCATTTAAGCTACTGATTTTCAAGATTTGGTGTATCGCTAATTAGGAGGAAACATGATATTAAAAAACTCAGCTTATTTTTCTTGCTAAATGTATTTTAGTTAAAAAAAGGAATATAACAAATGTTTTAAAATTAATTTGGTGGGATTATTTTTTTGGAAACAATAAAAATATTGCCAACCATTTACTTATCACGCCACTCACTGCACTTATTATTTTACTTTGTACTATGTGCTCAATTTGGACTCAAAAGTTGAGAATTAGTTTTAAATTATTATCGAGAAACAAAAGTTAATTAATTATCAGTAACCACCTTGGTCATAGCTTTAACTTCTCGTGCTAAAATGGGTAATGCAGGATACATCATTTGGCTATGGTTACTACCATTTAATTCATATAATTTCACATTTTTGTTTCCAGCAACCCTTAACATTCTCATCATATAGGCGTTTTCTTCGAACCTGCCTAACATTTCTAATTCTCTATCCCCAGTAATAATTACTATTGGAGGTAAATTAGGTCTAACATAGAAAAGAGGTGCCATTTCATCTATTATCGGCTGCGTGCCTTTGACTCCCATTTCTTCACGTATGGTAAAATGTGTAATAGTATGACCAGAAAATGGAATTAAACCTGCAATTTTATTAGCATCAATATCATGAGCGGCTAAATATTTTTTATCTAACCCTATCATATAAGTTAAGTATCCTCCAGCAGACATTCCTGAAACAAAGATTTGCGATTTGTCCCCTCCATATGTATCAATATTATTATACACCCAAGCGAATGCAGCTGCGGCATCCTTAATACAATCAACTCCTTTAACCTGAGGTGATAATCTATAGCCTACACCAATAATAGCGAAACCTTGATTTTTTAAATACTCAGGAATTTCTCTTTTCCCACTTTTTAAACCACCACCATGGAACCATATAATAGTCGGGAATTTTTTGATGTTTTTAGGATAATAAAAATCTAATACACACATATCTTGCATATAGGAATTTTCTTTTGCCTCAGTATTTGAATAATAATGTATGTTAGTTTCTGTAATATACGTTGTTGTTTTTTCCTGAGAAAAAAGAATAATCGTAAAAAGGGAAGATATGATTGTTACAATTAATTTTAACTTCATAATTTAAGGTTGTTATCGCTTATTTCAGTTTTTACTTTTTATCAGGAATGCTTATTTTGATGCTAATTTTTCCAAGAAATAAATTAAAACTGTTTTATAAAATTAACCTTTATAACTTTAAATAATTTATAAAAAATAATTAAAATTCATAATATTATTATCATTCGAACAGCATTGTACAGGATAGATTGTTTTTTTTAATGCTTTATCATTGTTACATGGTAATGCTTTAACTGCATTTTTTAAATCATGGAATTTTGCATAAACTAACTTTAATTAAAACTAAAACTAACGTATGATGAAAAAACTTAAAAAACTTAAAATTGGTACTATAAGTAAAACTTATGTGTCAATTTTTCTATTTTTCTTTCTAGGTGTTTTTACTTCTTTTGCTCAGGTGCTTACAGTAAACGGATCTGTTACTGATGCAAACGGAATTCCTCTAGCGGGAGCAAATGTTATAGAAAAAGGTACTACTAATGGTGTTACCGCAGATTTTGACGGTAAATTTTCTTTGACAGTAAATAATCAAACAGCTACTTTAATTGTATCTTATATAGGTTTTGCAACGAAAGAAGTAGCTTATACTGGACAAACAAACTTAAACATTACACTGGAAGAAAGTGCAGCTAGTTTAGATGAAGTAGTTATTATTGGTTATGGTACACGTAAACGAGAAGATTTAACTGGTGCTGTATCTAGTATAAGTAGCGAAACTATTGCTGAGTTACCTGTAAATTCTATTGAAGCTTCTTTATCAGGCCAAGTTTCTGGAGTTCAGTTAAGACAAAACGGTGCACCAGGTAGTGGTCCAGAAATATTAATAAGGGGTATAGGCTCCACAGGTGGTAATAATGCACCTTTATATGTTGTGGATGGTGTTCCTTTAGGTAATGTTGATAGTCAAAGAGATAATTTTATCTTAAATGCTATAGATCCAAATTCAATTGAATCTATAAGTGTTTTGAAAGATGCGTCGTCAAAAGCAATATACGGTTCTCGAGCCTCGAATGGGGTTATTGTAATTACCACAAAAAGAGGAAAATCTGGTAAGCCAACTATTACTTTTGGTACTTCAACTGGTTTTCAAACAGTACCTGATTTTGAACGGCCAGATGTTTTAAATGCTGAAGAACTTAGACAATTCAGAATCGAATGGTTTGATGATCGTTTAGCAGGTATTGGTGCTTTAGGACCAAGAGAGCGTAACGAACAAAATAGATTAATTGCTCTTGGTGATTTAGGAACAGGTACAAATTGGTTTAATGAAATAACCAGATCCGCCCCCATATCACAATACAATATTGGTTTAAATGGCGGTACTGAAAAAGTTAAATTTAATGTTTCGTCAAACTACACCAATCAAGATGGTACCCTAGTGGGTACTAATTTTAAAAGATATAGTATTAGAGCTAACATGGATATTGAAGTTACAGATAATATTCGTTTTGGTTTAAATTTTGCACCAACACAAACACTTGCAACAGGTGGAAGAACAGATGCTGGGACAAATAATTTTGGTATCTTTTCCGCTGTACCGTTGTCGAGATGGACTGATCCTTCTGCTCCAGTTTTTAGAGAAGATGGTACTTTAACTAATGTTGCAAGAGGTAGCATTATTGATTTTTATAATGTAAATCCTGTTTATTTATTAAAAGGTAGAGTTGATAATAGAAGAACAAATCAATTATTAACAAGTGCTTTTGTTGAGGTTGACATTTTGAAAGGATTAACTGCTAAGACTTTTGGGTCTATACAATATGTAGATCGCAGAAATACCTCTTTTGAGCCTTCAGACTTCCCGGGAGATGGTGCACTTACACCTAATCTTTTGGGTACAAGGCAAGCAAGAGCTGGTATTGACGAGTTAACGAATTTTACATGGGTTTGGGAGAATACGTTACGTTACTCAACGACACTAGGTGAACATCATCGTATAGATGCTCTGGCCGGTTTTACTATGGAGCATCGTAATTTTGAAAATACAAGCATAAATGCTAAAAATTTAATTGATGAAACTATTCAAATACCAAAATTTAATAATGTTGATCCTGCCGATGTAACCAATTTTACAGGTGGTGGTACATTAGGTGCTAATTCACTAGTTTCTTTAATTGGAAGAGTAGATTATTCTTTTAAAAATAAATACTATGTTACAGGTACAATTCGAAGAGACGGCTCTTCTGTATTTGGAGCAGATCAACGTTACGGAAATTTTCCTTCAGTAGCTGGTGCTTGGAGAGTTTCTAATGAACCATTTTTTGAAAATATTAAAGGTGTGATCTCTGAATTAAAGTTTGAAGGAGGTTATGGTATAAGTGGTAGTAATGCCAATATTGGTAATTACACAGCACAAGGTCAAATTAACGGAGGACCAAATTATGTATTCGGTAATAATTTAGCACCAGGTAGTGCTTTATCTTCATTGCCAAATGCATTATTAACTTGGGAAGAGGCTAAAGAAACCAATTTTGGTGTCGATTTAGGCTTGTTTGAAGATAGAATATATATTTCTGCAGATTATTATGATATAGAAACTGAAGGCTTTTTGGCAGGATTACCTTTACCGTCAACTTCGGGATTTGGAAGCATCCTTTCGAATCTAGGAAGTATTCAAAATAAAGGTTTTGAAATTGAATTAGCATTAAAAAATATTTTAAATGGAAAAGATTTTCAATGGAACGCTAATTTCAACATTACCAAAAATAGAAGTAAAGTTTTAGATCTTGCAGCTGAGTCTGGTTTTATTAGACCAGGAGCTATTGCCAGAGCATTTACAGAAACTCGGGTCGGCGAAGAAGTTGGTTTATATAGAGGTTTTCAAGTGACTGGCTTATTTACGCAAGCAGAGATTGATGATCCGAATATACCTAAATATCCAGGGGCTTTGGAAGGTTCTTTAAAATATGTAGATGGAAATGAAGACGGTGTATTAGGTGATGAAGAAGATTTTCTGATTATCGGCAATCCCAATCCTGATTTTCTTTATGGAATGGTACATAATTTTAAGTATAAAAGTCTCGACTTGAGTGTCATTTTTGCAGGATCAAAAGGTGAGCAGATTTTCAATGGCACTAACCAATATAATGGTAACCAAGATGGTGGCGCTTTTAATGTTGATCGTCGTCAATTAGAGCGTTGGAGACCAGGTCAAAATCCTGCTGATTTTACCATACCAGGTACCGCAAGTAACAATAGTAGAGCAAACTTTCGTTTGCCAAACTCTTTATCGGTAGATGATGCTGACTATTTATGGGTGCGTAATATTACTTTAGGTTACAACTTAAAAGGCTCAGACATTGGTAATGTTTTTGCAGGAGCTCGTTTGTATACTAGTATTCAAAATCCATTTTTATTTACGGAATATGATAAAGGAAATCCCGAAATCAATAGATCTGGTGATACAGCATTAGTTAGAAATGTAAACTACGGATCTTATCCTATCGCGAGAGTAATTACATTAGGCGTTAACGTAACATTTTAAAAGCTAAATACAATGAAAAATAAATTATATATATTTCTGATCGCCATAAGTTTAATTGGATGTGATGAATTTTTAGATGAAACACCAGAAGATTTTATAACTCCTCAAGGATTCTATAAAAATGAACAACAATTAAATGAAGCTGTAAGTGCAATTTACAACACTAACAGAGGCTTAATGAATGATGAACATTGGCGTTTTGGAGAGAATAGATCTGATAATTCTTCTTTTCAATATAATAATGCCGATAGAGGTGGAATTCCAAACGAACAAGTAGATGAATTTTTAATGTTAGCCGCTAACCCTAATATTGCTGGATATTGGAATACAGCATATTCTGGTATTTCTAGAGCTAATTTCGCTTTAGAAAATATTGATAATGTAGATTTTACGGTTGAAGAGAATAGGGAAATTCGAAGAGGTGAAATCCTATTTTTAAGAAGTTGGTTTTATTTTAACCTTGCTCAATTGTATGGTGATGCGCCTTTAGTATTGTCTGCGGGAGATTCACCTGACGAAATATTAGCCAGTGAATTTTTAGATCGAGTTCCTGTTGCTCAAGTCTACACACAAATCATGGGAGACATGACAACAGCTATTGCGTTGCTTCCTAATAAATCGGCAACAGATCCGGGTAGAGCAACTAAAGGAGCTGCATTAATGTTGAAAGCAAAAATGCATATGGCATTAAAAGAGTTTGGAGAAGCTAGAACACTTTTAGAACAAATGCAAGGAGAAGGTTACGCCTTACAATCAAATTACTCTAGAGTTTTTGCGCCAAATAATAAGAATAACAGTGAGTCTGTTTTCGAAATTCAATATGCATTTGCTTTAGGTCAAGGATCAGATTTTGTTTCTCGTTTTGTTCCTTTTAATAGTGGTAACGATATCTTAGGTGCAAATGGACCTGCTGGTACTAGGGCTGGTCAAAATCAGCCAACTCAAGATTTGATAGACCTTTACGATTCTTCGGATGCTCGTTTTTTACACAATATTTCTTTTTATAATGGTGAACCATGGATGAGCAAATTTAATTATGGGTTTGTAGCTTTAGGGAATAATACTCAAAACGTAAACTTTCCAATGTTCAGATATGCGGATGCTTTATTAATGTTAGCCGAATGTTATAACGAAGTTGGAGGTGGAGATGCGGCAGCGTTAGTTACACAAGTAAGAGCTAGATCATTAACAAATGCGAGTTTGAGTCCTGCTGAATTAGTAGATTTAGACCAAACTATTGCAGATGAACGTAGACGAGAATTGGCTTTCGAAAACCATAGATGGTTTGATTTGGTTAGAACAGGTAAAGCTGTTGAAGTAATGACAGCCCATGGTATTCAACAAAAAGCAGAAAAGGGTACAATTTCTGTAGGTGCTTACGATAATATTAGAACCTTATTAGGAGTTCCACAAGGTCAGGTTGAAGAATTTGGATTTAAGCAAACTACGGGTTGGTAAAAAATTAAAAATAAATTAGTTGAGTTAGTTGAGTTAGATTGAGTTTACCCTAATAAACCGTAATTGTTAAATAATCTTTTGATACTTATTAAAATATTGTTTTTTCAGTTGCGGTTTATTTTTTTATTGATTGCAAAAGTATTAAACGCTATTCATTTACACTTTTAAAGTATGTACATATACTAAAAGGGTTATGATATTCATTGTTTTATTATTTCTAAAATGAACATAAAATTTTACATACCCATTATTTTCCTTTTTTTAATGTTGAGCTGTCAGGATCAAACGAGCAAACCAGAATTAGGTATAATCAAAACGGTAGCTAAAAATATTGACTATGGTAAAAATTGGACAGCATCCTGGATTACTACCAAAGATGATTTACCTGAACAAAATGCTTGGATTTCTTTCCGAAAAAAAATTAGCATTGAAAACACAGATAGCCTTATTATGCGTATCGCTACAGATACAAAATACTGGTTATACATTAATAATGAATTGGTTGTTTTTGAAGGTGGGCTAAAAAGAGGGCCAACACCTGAAAATTCATATTATGACCAACTTAAAATTTCAGAATATGTAGAGAAAGGCGAAAATACCATAGCTGTATTAGTATGGTATTTTGGAAAACAAGGCATGAGTCATAATTCCAGTGGAAAAGCGGGTTTATTAGCTGAAATTTATCAAAATAATGATTTAATTACGATAACTGATGACAGTTGGAAAGCAATAAAAAATCCCGCATATATTTCAAAAAGTGAAGATCCTCAGCCGAATTGGCGATTACCAGAGAGCAATATTGTTTTTGATTCCAATAAAGAACTTGAAAATTGGACAAGTCGCTCCTATGATGATACCGTTTGGCAAAATACAAAAGTGTTAGCCAAAGGAATTTCTGCGCCTTGGAATTTACTCGAAGAGCGGCCTATTCCCTTCTGGAAGGATTTTGGATTAAAGGAATTTGAAAACCTTCAACTCCCTTTTGTGAGCACTGGTGACACTTTAAAATTAAAATTACCTTACAATATGCAATTCACACCATACCTGAAAGTGAAGGCGGTGAAAGGTCAAAAAATCACCATGCTTACCGATCATTACAAAGGAGGTTCTGCATATAATATGCGAGCAGAATATATAACGAAAGAGGGCGAACAAGCCTATGAGTCTTTCGGATGGATTAATGGAGAAAAAGCTTTTTACGTTATTCCTAAAGGAGTTGAGGTATTAGATTTAAAATATAGAGAGACAGGTTATAATACTGAATTTTCAGGAAGTTTCAAGGCTGATAATTCTTTTTATAACAACCTATGGGAAAAGGCACTCAGAACTTTATATATAACCATGCGCGATACCTATATGGATTGTCCCGATCGTGAACGCGCCCAATGGTGGGGTGATGTAGTATTAGAAAGTGGCGAGGCATTTTACGCCTTAGACCGACAGTCCGATGCCTTAACTAAAAAAGGAATTTACGAGCTAATGAACTGGCAGCGAAAAGATAGCACCATTTTTTCGCCAGTACCGACAGGTAATTGGAACAATGAATTACCAACACAGATGCTTTCGAGTATTGGTACTTTTGGATTTTGGAATTACTATTGGCACACAGGCGATAAACAAACTATAGTTGATAATTATGATGCTATTACAAAATATTTAGGCGTTTGGAAATTAAAAGAAGATGGCACTTTGAAATTACGAAAGGGCGGTTGGACATGGGGAGATTGGGGTGAAAATAAAGACATGCCTATTATATTCAATAGTCAATATTACATGGCTTTAGATAGTTATGCAAGAATGTCTCAATTACTCGGCAGAACCGAAAATTATGAAGCTACTAAACAAAAAATGATACTTTTTAAAAAAGCATATAATCAAGTTTTTTGGCAAGGTTCAGAATATAGATCAGAAGACTATAAAGGAAAAACCGACGATAGATCGCAAGGTCTATCCGTAGTGTCAGGCTTGGCTGATGCAGACAAATACAAACCTATTTATGCGATTTTGAAAACCGAAAAACATGCTAGCCCCTACATGGAAAAGTATATTTTAGAAGCGCTTTTTCAGATGGGCTATTCCGATTTTGCTTTACAACGAATGGAAGAGCGTTTTGCTACTATGGTAAATTATCCACAAACAACCACCCTTTGGGAAGGTTGGGGAATAGGAGCAGAAGGTTACGGCGGCGGTACTACCAACCATGCTTGGAGTGGTGGAGGCTTAACCTTATTATCACAGTATGTAGCAGGCGTTTATCCAACTTCTGCGGCGTATGATACCTTTCACATAAAACCTCAATTAGGATTTCTTAAAGAAGTACAAGCTGTTGTTCCTTGCATTAAGGGGAATATTGAAGTAGAAATTAAAAAACAAGATAAGTACATCATGAAAGTTCTAATTCCCCCAGGAACAGAAGCTGAGATTTTTATTCCTGCAGGATATAATATTTTAAAAATTAAAGAGAACAATTTAGAAAAGGCATTAGATGGAAAAGGGACTAGTATAAAGCTTTCTTCGGGAGCGTATAATATTGAAGCTTTATGATAAAAACTGGATTATTTGGTATTGGTTTAGATACTTATTGGGCTCAATTTGATGGACTTTTAGACAGGTTAAATGGATATCAAAATGAAATAAAATCTAAATTAGAAGAATTAGAAGTCCAAGTTGTTGACGTTGGCATGGTAGACACCCCTTTTAAGGCAAAAAACGCAGCATCAGTCTTTAATAAAAATGAAGTAGATTGTATTGTGTTGTTTATTTCTACTTATGCCCTTTCACATAATGTATTGCCGTTAGTTCAAAAAACAAACGCACCAATTATTATCTTAAACCTTCAACCTGTAAAAGCTATAAACTATAAAAAATTTAATGCTTTTGGTGATCGTGGAAAAATGACAGGAGAGTGGTTGGCGCATTGTCAAAGTTGTGTAGCACCAGAATTAGCTAGTGTTTTTAATAGAGCTAAAATATCTTTTGACTTAGTATCAGGTTATTTACAAGAAGATTTTGTTTGGAACGAAATTAAAGAACATATTGATGCTGTAAAGGTAGTTAAAGCAATGAAACATAATAGAGTTGGTGTTATGGGTCATTATTACAATGGAATGTTAGATGTGTATAGTGACTTAACAACTCAGGCTTCGGTATTTGGGAATCATTTTGAAATCATCGAATTCGGTAGTCTAAAAGCTCTAAGAGATAATATCGAAGAAAATGATATTAGATTAAAAATTGAAGAATTTAAGCGAAGTTATAAAGTTGCACCAGAGTGCGAACCATCAGAAATATTACGTGCAGCAAAAACTTCAGTCGCTTTAGATTTACTCATCAAAAAACATCAATTAGGTTCATTCGCCTATTATTTTGAAGGTGATGGTGATGCAGATTATCAAGATATAGTAACTTCTTTAATTCCGGGATTTACGCTGCTTACCGGCAACAATGTGCCAGTTGCTGGCGAATATGAAATTAAAAATGTACAAGCTATGAAGATAATGGATCTTTTGGGTTGTGGGGGCTCTTTCTCTGAGTTTTATGCCATGGATTTTGAAGAAGATCAAATTTTATTAGGTCATGATGGACCTGCACATTTTAGTATTGCCGATGGTAAAGTTGGTTTAGTTCCTGTTCCTGTTTATCATGGTAAACCTGGCAAGGGTTTATCCATACAAATGAAAGTAAAAAATGGACCCGTAACTCTGCTATCTGTAGCACAAGATGTTAGTGGCTCTTTGTTTTTTGTTTGTGCAGAAGGAGAATCGGTAGAAGGGGAAACACTTCAAATAGGAAATACAAATTCGCGTTATAAATTTCCAATTCCTATTCGCCAATTTATAAATGAATGGTCATTAGCAGGGCCATCGCACCACTGCGCAATTGGTATAGGTCATAAAAAATCAACAATCAAAAAAATTGCCAAACTTTTAGAAATTGAGTGTATAGAAATTTGTTAAAAATAACCTTATGGCTAATCCAATTTTAGGCGTTTTATTTCATGCAACTGGCGGTTTTGCTGCAGGTTCTTTCTACTTACCTTTAAAAAAAATTAAAGAATGGTCATGGGAAAGTGGGTGGCTAGTTAACGGATTTTTTGCCTGGTTAATAGCGCCAATACTAATTTCAATGATTACCGTTCCTGAAACATGGACTATTTTAAAGACCACTCCAAATAATGATCTTTTTTGGACTTATTTTTTTGGGGTGCTTTGGGGTATAGGTGGATTAACATTTGGTATGAGTATGCGGTATTTAGGAATTTCATTAGGTATGGCATTGGCTTTAGGACTTACAGCTGCATTTGGCACTTTAATACCACCAATTTATAACGGAGAATTTTCGGCCTTAACAGCAACACTATCTGGTAAAATAGTTTTATTGGGTATTGGCATATCATTATTAGGTATCGCTATTTGCGGTAGAGCAGGTATTCTTAAAGATAAAGAACTATCACCAGAGCAAAAAAAGGTGGGCATCAAAGAATTTAATTTAAAAAAAGGGATTATTGTCGCAGTATTTGCTGGAATCATGAGTGCATGTTTTGCTTTTGGCGTTGAAGCAGGGAAACCCATATCTGATTTTGCAATGCAATATGACACACCAGTTTTATGGCAAAATGGTCCTGCTTTTATTGTAATACTTTTAGGAGGCCTTACGTCTAATTTTATCTGGTGTATTACTTTAAATTTCAAGAATAAAAGTTACCTAGATTATACAAATAATGCCATGCCTTTAAAAAAGAATTATTTTTTTGCAGCCTTAGCAGGTGTTATATGGTATTGTCAATTTATGTTCTACGGTATGGGTAGCACGCAAATGGGAGAGCATGATTTTGCAAGTTGGACACTTCATATGTCCTTTATAATAGTTTTTAGTACAATTTTGGGAGTGGTAACAAAAGAATGGGCAGGGACAAGTAAAAAAACGAAAATTGTGCTTTCTGTGGGTTTAGCAGTATTAATACTATCAACGGTCATTATCGGAATTAGTAACTATATTAAATTGATATAATTTTTTATAATTAATAATACACTTTTAAGAAACATGAAAATAGCCTTTAAAATATTCCTTATAATACTATGGACAAGTACAATTAGTTCTTGTACAAAATCAACAGTGTCTATAGAAAATCTGCGGGTCGAGTATTTAGAGGAGCCCATAGGAATTGATAAAATAAATCCTTTGTTAAGTTGGCAATTAACATCCACTGAATATGGGAAATACCAATCTGCATATCAAATTTTGGTAGCAAGTTCTAAAGAAGCATTACTCAAAAACGAAGCAGATATCTATAATTCAGGAAAGCAAAAAAGTGATAATACGGTTAATATTAAATTGCCAATAAGCTTCAAAAAATCTAATGCGTTTTATTACTGGAAAGTTAAAATGTGGGATGAAAATGATAGTGAAACTAACTTTAGCGAGATTGCCTTTTGGAAAACAGGACTTTTAGAACCTGCAGACTGGAAGGCTACTTGGATTTCTAACAAGTTTCAAGAAGTCAGCGCCAAAAGGGAACCTTTTAGTAGTTATGACGATAGTAGAACTTATAATTCAAAAGATACGGCTGCAGTTTACATGTACAACTCTTTTAAATTAAATAATAAAGTTAAAAATGCGACTGCTTATGTTTCAGGTTTAGGCTATTATGAATTATATATTAATGGTAATAAAGTGGGTAATCATGTTTTAGATCCGGTATTTACAGATTATCAACAAAATGTAAAGTATGTAGCATATGATGTAACTTCAATGTTACAGGAAAATAAAGAAAACGCATTAGCTGCAATTTTAGGAAATGGCTTTTATAACCATAACCAGCCCGATCTTTTTCAGATGGAGAAGGCCAATTGGAAAACACCTCCAAAGTTATTATGCCAAATTGTTCTCGAATTTAAAGATGGTACAAAAGAACAGATTACCACAAACCAAAATTGGAAATGGTCGTACGGACCAATTGTTTATAATAGTATTAGAGGTGGCGAAACTATAGATGCCAGAATTAACATAGATGGATGGAACACTACCAATTTTGATCATAAAATCTGGCAAGACGTTGTTGAGGTCCCTGCACCTGTTGGTGAATTAAGTTTTCAGTATATGCCACCGATGCGCGAAACGAATACCTTTCAACCGGATACCTTATGGCAAATTAGCGATAATGTTACTGTTTACGATTTTGGAGAAAACATTACAGGTTATGCCGATATTATTATAAAGGGCGAGGAAGGAAAACAAGTCGATTTCTATTTTAATGAAAGTTTAAATTCAGACGGATCTTTAAATAAAAGGCATAGTGCAAGCCATACTTGGGGCCGATTTCAACATGGCAAACTGATTTTGAGTAATAAAAACGAGGACATTTTTGCGCCAAGATTTACGTATCACGGATTTCGTTATGTTCAGGTTGAAGGTGTTTCTGCCGAAGACATTGTGAGCATAGAGGCAAAATCAGTGTTTACAGATATTAGAACAAACAGCACATTTAAGTCGTCTAACGAACGTTTAAACCAATTGCATTCTGCGGTAAAAAGGACTTTGTTGAATTCTGTTCACAGCATGCCAGGAGAAGAAGCTACACGCGAAAAAATGGGATGGACTTACGATGGTGGTATGAATACAATGGAGTCTTATCTCTACAATTTTGATATTACAAATACTTTTAAAAAATACTTAGCAGATTTAATAGAATCTCAAGAACATAATGGACATGTGCCTCCTATTGTACCAACAAATGGTTGGGGTTTTTTAGAAAAAACGGAAAAAGGTAAGGATACTATTATCCAATATGACGATCCTTGGTGGGGCGGTACTTTGCATTATGTAGCACAAGAACTTTTTGAAGCCACAGGTGATACAGCAATTATAAAAGCAGCTTATTTACCTATTAAGAGGCATACTGATTTTGTATTGAATACAGCTGAAGAAGATATTGTTTATTGGTCTTTGGGTGATTGGTTAGATTTGGAACACAACAAAAATGGTTGGGGGCCAGGATTAACATCGGTGGAATTAACCTCAACAGCAGGTTTGTATTACCTCTGCGATATTACGGCACAATCTGCGCGCTTATTAGGTTATGAAAATGAAGCGAAAGATTACGAAGCTAAAGCCAAACAAGTTAAAGAAGCTTTTAACGAGAAGTTTTTAGATAAAGAAACAGGTTGGTATGATAAAAAATCGCAGACAGGTCAATCAGTCCCTTTATATTATGGTTTGGTGCCAGATAGTATAATAGATAAAGCAGAACAACGCTTATTAGAGTCCATTGAAGCAAATAACTATCATACTTCGGTAGGTTTTATTGGAGTACGTCCTTTAATTCAATACTTATCTGAGAATGGTCATAAAGCACTTATGTACCGTTTATTGGCTCAGGAAGAAAGTCCTGGTTGGTTACATTTTGTAAAAGATCACCGGAGCACGATGGGAGAAAATCTAAATTCACAAGGTTATGGCACTAATCACCACCCATTTGCAACAAATATAGGTTTTTGGTTATTTGAGCATTTAAGTGGTATAAAAATCGACTTTACCAAAACACCTAAAATATATTTGAATCCTGGTTTAGAAGCTGATGTTGATTGGGTAAAAACAAGTAGCGAAACCCTTTTAGGTACTATAGTTAACGAATGGGATAAGAAGGCAGATAAAGTAAATTATCATATCGAAATTCCTGTTAACACAACAGCTAAACTCGTAATTCCACCAACGTACACTTTAGAAAATATTGAAGATTACATAGCTAAAAATTTAGTAGAAATTTTAGGAGCACTTAATACATATATCATAAAATCAGGTAAGTACGATTTAATATTAGTAAAAAAATGATTCAGCAGAAATATAAATTAGTTATGACCGAGAAAATCACTTTAAAACCAAGTTTATACCTAGTAGGATTATTATTAATTGGACTATTGTTAAATTCTTGTGGAGAAAAAAAGATTGAAACGAAAGAAATTCCATTACCTAATATCATATTAATTACCACAGATGACTTAGGTTGGTACGATTTAGCAAGCTATGGCAATGATTTTATCGAGTCACCTAATTTAGATAAATTGGGCAAACAAGGTATTCGCTTTACGGATGCTTATGCGCCTGCACCTTTGTGTAGTGCTTCAAGATCAGCAATTATGACGGGCTTACATCCTATACGTACCGATATTACGGAACATATTCATGGTAATCCGCCAACAAAACCTAGTCAAAAATTAACAACACCTCCAATTGCGCAGCAATTAGATCTTCAATTTAAAACGATAGCAGAAGCTCTAAAAGCTAAAAATTATAAAACAGCTTTTTTTGGAAAGTGGCATTTAGGTGGTGGAAAGTTCACGCCAGACCATCGTGGTTTTGATTTGAATATAGCTGGGGCTTGGAATGGCTTACCTAAGTCATTTTTCTATCCCTTTTTTAATATGGGACAAAAACCTGAATTACAAAATTCATCAAAAGAAGGTGATTATTTAACTGATGTGCTTACCGATAAAACGCTAGAGTATATGGAGCAAAAAAAAGACAGTACCTTTTTTATTAGTCTTAATTATTATTCACCACACGTGCCGATTGAAGCAAAAAACAGTTTGGTGGAAAAATACCGAAATAAAAGAGGCGCAGATACTCTGAGTACTACAATGCCAAATATTCATTACGCTGCTATGATTGAATCAATAGACCAGAATATTGGTCGAATTATGGAGAAGCTAGAAAAACTTCAACTTGCTGAAAACACATTAGTAATTTTTACATCAGATAATGGAGGATTACATGTGCCAAGTTTAAAAGCGTTTATAAAACATACACCACCAACCGATAATGGATTTTTAAGAGAAGGTAAAGGTTTTGTATATGAAGGTGGTATCCGTGTGCCACTAATTGCGCGTTGGCCTGCTAAAATTAAAACGTCTAGCGTTGATTCTACTATAGTAGTAGGACAAGATTTTTTCAACACATTTATGGATATTGCTGGACTGGAAAAAACTACAGACGGAGCAAGTCTATTACCAATTTTTGAAGGAGAAAAATTAGCAGAGCGAGGTGTTTTATGGCATTTACCTCATTATAACCATCAAGGTAGTAAACCATCTTCTGCTTATAGAGAAGGCGATTGGAAATTAATCTATACCTATGAAGATGAACAGTATGAATTGTTTAATTTAAAAAAAGACATCTCTGAGTCTAAAAACTTAGCCGAAGTAAACCCAGAGAAACTAAATGATTTAAAAGATAAAATGAATGCTAGATTAACAGCATTGAAAGCCAAATACCCAACTCCAAACCCGAATTACAATGGTGCGTCAGAAGTAGTTTGGGAATAACCAAATAAATCAAAATTTAAAATAGCAAAAAAACTCATCTTATGGTAAAGCTAAAAACCTATAACATTTTATTTGTAGTGTTATTTTTTTCAATTTTGGGGTGCAAACAAAAACCCGAGAAAGAATTAGAAAAAACACCTGAAAATTCTAAACCTAATATAATTTTAATTGTAGCAGATGATATGGGTTGGTATGATTTGGGGATTTATGGAAGCGATTTTATCGAAACCCCAAATTTAGATCAATTAGCTAAAGACGGTATTCGCTTTACGGATGGTTATGCGGCTGCGCCTTTATGTAGTCCGTCAAGAGCGAGTTTGGTCACTGGTTTACACCCAATATCTGTAAATATTACAGAACATATTCACGGAAACCAACCTGCTGGTCCAAATCAAAAATTACAGACTCCTCCCATAAGTCAGCAATTAGATTTGGAATATACGACTATAGCAGAAGCCTTAAAAACTCAAAATTATGCTACAGCACACGTTGGAAAATGGCATTTGGGTGGCGGTAAATTTTCACCACAACACCAAGGTTACGATTTGAATATTGCTGGTGCATGGAACGGATTACCAAATAGCTTTTTTTATCCTTTTTTCAAAATGGGAGAAAAACCTGAAATTCAAAATGACTCAAAAGAAGGTGATTATTTGACCGATGTGTTAACCACAAAAGCTATTGAATTTATTACTAAAGAGAAAGATTCAACCTTCTTTTTGAGTTTAAATTTTTACTCGCCACACGTACCTATTGAAGGAAAAGAAGAACTAGTTGAAAAATACAGAAAAAAGCGAGGAAACGATGACGAAAGTATTTTACCCAATATTCACTATGCAGCTATGGTAGAATCAATTGATCAAAATGTGGGAAGAGTTATGCAGATTTTAAAAGAACTTAAAATAGACAAAAATACTATTGTTGTGTTTACCTCAGATAACGGCGGCTTATCTGTACAAGAAGTACCCTATTTTGCTAAGCATACACCACCAACCGACAATGGTTTTTTAAGAGAAGGTAAAGGCTATGTGTATGAAGGTGGTATTCGAGAGCCTTTTATTGTTACATGGCCAGAATTTATAAAACCGAATCAGGTTAACGACGAGCCTGTTATTGCTCAAGACTTGTTCAACACCTTTACAGCTTTGGCTGGTGTAGATCAATCTACGCAAGATGGCGAAAGTTTAGTGCCTATTTTCAAAGGAGAAAAATTAAAAGAGAGAGGACTTTTATGGCATTTACCCCATTACAGTCCACAACATGGTAAGCCAAGTACAGCGTACAGATATGGTGATTATAAATTACTTCATTTTTATGAAGATGATCACTATGAATTTTACAATCTAAAAACAGATGTAGGAGAAACAAAAGATATATCGACAGTTGAACCTGAAAAATTCAAATCGGTTAAAGAAAAAATGGAAGCTGAGTTAAAACGATTGAATGCAAAATTTCCTGAACCAAATCCAAATTATATAGGAGAATAATGATGATGACAATGAAATTATTTAAAACAACAGTAATAGCCATAGCTTGTTTTGGCCTTGTAAATAGTGCTACGGCACAAGATTTAAAAGATGTAACTGCACCATGGGAAGATCCCGAAGTGTCTGGTTTGAATAGAATGCCAGCTAAAGTAACTTCGGTTTCTTATAGTACCATTGAAGCGGCTAAAAAAGCTGACCGAAAAGCTTCTACGCGATACCAGTCTTTAAACGGTGATTGGAAATTTTCTTTTGCTGAAATACCTTCCAAAGCACCTGAAGATTTTTATAAGTCCGATTATAATGATGCGAGTTGGAAAACAATTCCAGTGCCATCAAACTGGGAATTACAAGGCTACGGGACTGCCATTTATACGAATACTGTTTATCCTTTCAAACCTATAGATCCACCATTAATTCCAGATAATGACAATCCTACTGGAAGCTATAGAACTCAATTTGAAATAGCTAAGAATTGGAGCGATATGCAAGTTAGTTTAACTTTTGGTGGGGTAAGTTCTGCATATTACGTATGGTTGAATGGTAAATTAATTGGGTATAGCGAGGATAGCAGATTGCCATCAAGTTTTGATATCACCCCTTTTTTGAAAGAAGGTAAAAATGATTTAGCGGTTCAAGTCTATCGTTTTAGTGATGGTTCTTATTTAGAAGATCAAGACCATTGGCGTTTAAGTGGGATCCATAGAGATGTGTATCTTACTGCTGCACCCAAAGTTCAGTTATATGATTTCTTCGTAAAAACAGATTTAGACGAAAACTATGAGCATGCTTCGTTACAAATAAGACCACGCATCAGACGTTTTGAAGACGTTGATTTGAAGGGCTACACTTTATATGCAAATCTTTTTGATGATGCAGGTAAAGAAGTCGTTGTTGAAGGAGATTTAAGTATTGATGCTAATAAGATTTACAACGAATATTTTCCACAAAGTAGTAAACCAGCTTTTGGATTAATGAATACTTTGGTTAAATATCCTAAAAAGTGGAGTGCAGAACATCCTAATCTTTACACCTTAGTTTTTCAATTAAAGAATCCCGAAGGTGTTTTATTAGAAGCACGGAGTACAAAAATTGGCTTTAGAGAAATTGAATTTAGCGAAAAAGCCCAACTTTTAGTGAATGGTGAATCGGTTTTAATTTATGGGGTAAACCGTCATGATCATGATGCTAAAACAGGTAAAGTTATTTCAGAAGCTGCTATGATTAAAGATATAGAGTTGATGAAACGTTTTAACATCAATGCGGTACGCACGTCGCACTACCCAAACGATGAGCGTTGGTACGAGTTATGTGACAAATATGGTATTTATGTAATGGATGAAGCCAATCTTGAAACGCATGGTATTGGTGGTAAACTCAGTAATTTATCGGAATGGTCGAATGCTTTTTTAGAGCGTGCAGTACGTATGGTTGAACGTGATAAAAATCATCCGTCTATTATATTTTGGTCTTTAGGCAACGAATCAGGTTCAGGTTTTAATCATGCAGCCATGGCGAAATGGATACAGTATTATGACGATACTAGATTTGTGCATTACGAAGGAGCTCAAAACCACGGCGAAACCAAAGAAGGAGAACTAAAGCCAGATCCTGATTATGTAGATATGGTAAGTCGTATGTATGCATCCATACCTTACATGAAACGTATTGCCGATTTAAAAACCGAAGATCGACCAATTATTTGGTGTGAATACGCCCATAGTATGGGAAATTCTACAGGGAATCTTTTTAAATTTTGGGATGTTATTCGTGCTGAGGATCAAATGATTGGTGGTTATATCTGGGATTGGGTAGATCAAGGTTTACAGCAAAAAACTAAAAATGGAGAAGATTTTTACGCCTTTGGAGGTGATATGGGTGATACCGAAATTAATAGTGGAAATTTTTGCCTTAACGGTATTGTTGGTCCAGACCGACAAATTAAACCAGCACTTTGGGAAGTAAAAAAAGTATTTCAACCAATTGCCATTGTGTCTGAAGATATACTTAGAGGAACACTTAAAATTACCAATAGACACGACTTTACCAATCTAAGTGAATTTAATATTAAATGGACATTAGAAGAAAATGGGAAACTAATTCAATCTGGAAATTTAGAACCTATTGATGTTCTACCTAATCAGTCTAAAATAATAAGCATACCGTTTAAGAATCCTAAATTAAAAGCTGGAGCAGAGTATTTTTTAAGGGTAGGCTTTGTTTTGAAAAAAGCGACTATTTGGGCGCCAAAAGATCATGAAATTGCTTGGGAGCAGGTAAAACTTCCTTTAGGAAAAACGGCTGAGGTTTTAGATTTGAAATCATACCCTGAATTAACTATTTCGGAAAATGAAAATAGCGTAAATGTAAGTGGAAAAAACTTTAATGCCAGATATAACACTAATAGCGGCCAATTAGTATCGTATCAATATAAAAATACGGAACTAGTCGCTAAACCTTTAGTGCCTAATTTTTGGAGACCAGCCACTGATAATGATCGTGGAGGAGGAAGAACGCACGAAACTTTAGCCGTTTGGAAAGATGCAGGAAAGAATGCTAAGCTTGTAAATTGGAAAAAACAGAAGGAAAAAGATGGCAGTGTAACACTTATAAGTGAATTTAAACTTGATAGTGTAGCTGCTGATTTAACAATCTCCTACACTATTTTCAAAAACGGAATGGTTAAAGTGAATAATGCTTTTCGTTTACCAGAAAATGCCGACTTATCGATGATGCCTAAATACGGGATGCAAATGGCAGTTCCAGCAGCTTTTGAAAACTATTTATATTATGGCAAAGGCCCTTTTGAAAACTATCAAGATCGTCAGTTAGCAGCCGATGTTGGTTTATATAGTTCAACGGTTGATGAAGATTATATGGCCTATATACGCCCACAAGAAAGTAGTAATAAAACTGAAGTTCGTTGGTTTAGCTTAAGCAATAACAACAAACAAGGTCTTGCTGTTCAAGGGTTGTCTACTAATTTAAGTGTTAGTGCTTGGCCTTACACAACTCAAAATATTGATAAAGCATTACATACTTACGACTTAAAAAAACAAGATTTTATAACCGTAAATATCGACCTAGCGCAAATGGGTGTTGGTGGAGACGATAGTTGGTCTAAAGCTGCGTTACCTCATGAAGAGTTTAGAGTACCAGCTAAAAATTATGAATATTCTTTTTTATTGAATCCGATAGGAATACTTGAATTAAACAGCATTAAGCTAAATGATTTTAAATAGATATTTTTTGAAATGATTAATCTTTAAACATTACTTATGATTACTAAAAGAACTTTTTTGATTTTTCTTATACCAATTTTCATGTTTGCTCAGCAAATGGAAGTAAATAATACCACACCTCGACTTGATAACGAAGGGAATATTGTTGATGCTCACGATGGTAGAATGGCCAAATTTGGAGACCGCTATTATTGGTATGGTACAAGCTATGGTAACACTAATGGATTTACTACTGCTAATAATTATGTATGTTATAGTTCTACTGATTTAAAAAACTGGAAAAAGGAAGGGCGTTTGTTGCCTAACCAACCAGAAGGTGTGTATTATAGACCTCACGTTATCTATAACAAAAAGACAAAAAACTATGTGCTTTGGTATAATTGGTACCCAAAACTTTGGGATGGTAAATTTGGTGTCGCTACTAGTAAAAATCCGGAAGGGCCTTTTAAAATTAAAAATAGCGATGTAAAAATGTTTAGATCTGATGTTGGTTTGGGCGATTTTGGCTTGTTTATAGATGATGATGAAACAGCTTATATTAGTTACAATACCATTCAAAATCATCAAGTGTCAATTGAAAAATTACAAGATGATTATTTGTCATCTACTATGGAAAATGGTGGAATTATTGCTGAACATATGGAGGCAGGTTCTCAGTTTAAACGTAATGGTAAGTATTATTTGTTGACCGATTATACCTGTTGTTTTTGTAATTATGGTTCTGGAGCACGAGTATATATTTCGGATAAGCCTATGACGGATTTCGTGTTTACAGGAAATATTAATAGATATGCAGGGCAAAAATCTCTTGTGCTGAACGATGGAATAAGTACAGGAACTGAATATGTCACGTTAGCAAAAAAAGAAGAAAATTATAATTTTTTGCAAACTGAAATAGCTGAACCGTCGGTAATTTCTCAAGTAGAGATTCATTTATTTACGGGAAATAGACCTGAAAATTGTGGAGATGTAGCCAATCCTAGAGTTCATCCTGAAATTAAAACACCAGAATTTGAGCTTTATTATTGGGATTATAAGGCATGGGTGAAAATATCAAATTCATCAGTTAAAGTTCAGAAATCGGCACTTAAAGAAGTGGTTACGCTAAATTTTGAAGGTGTTCAACTCACAAAACTCAAAATTGATGTTAAGAGTACATGTCAAATACCCTTAGAGGAAATTTATATCAATGAAATCAAATTAAACGATTCAGATACTAAGACAATAACTCAATTAGATTGGTTTATAGGTGGTAAAAGCATTCCCCAAAATCCAATTATTCCTGCGCAGCAAACTTTTGTGATGAAATTAAATTCAGAGCAAGGAGATGCATTTATTTGGATGGGTGATTTATGGGGTTCTGCATCAGACAATATTAAAGGTCATGATTACCAATATTGGAGTAAGCCACTCGAATTTAATGAAGATGGTACTATACGCTCTTTAAAATGGAGTGATAGTTGGAATTTTTAAAAACTTAAGTATCATTTATCTAAATATAATTACAAAAAAATAAAATGAAAAAACAAAAAATTACAGGACTTTTATGGATGGTTTTGATGTTTTTATTCGCAAGTTGTTCAGATGATAAAACAACAGAAGTAGAAGAATCAATAGCTCCTGGACCTGTTCTCGAAACACAAAAAATAGTATTAAATTCAGAAGATTACAGGCATGAATTTAAAGGTGGTGGAGTCTCTATTGGCTTATTTTTAGGGCATCATTACAGTATGAACGCTGCTGCACAAAACGAAGCTATAAAATTGCTTAGTGAAGATTGCAACATGCAATATTTTCAAGATTATATTGAGATTTATCCTGAGGATGATCCAGCCTATTTTGACCGTAGAGCTGATTATGTTAAAGCGGCAAAAGTATATCAGCCCGATTTAAAGTTTTCCTTGGTGGGGAATAAATTTCCAAAAGATTTAAGACGCGAAATTATTGTTAATGGCGAAACTTTAAATGTTTTGAATACGGATGACCCAGAAATATATGATCGTGTGGCTAATTGGTATTTTAAACTTTTTGAAGGGTTTTATGAACGTGGAGTTCCTGTAGAAATTTTAAACGTAGTGAACGAACCCGATTTAGACAGACCTTTTAGAAAACATGATTATGGTTTAAATGGCGATACGAAAGAGGCTGTTTCTCGTGTTTTTAAATTTGCGGTGCCAAAGTTTAAGGATATGATTAATGACCCTTTGATGAATAAGCTAAATATGAAAATGCCCTTAATCATGGGCCCAAGTACTATATCACCAAACGGATGTATTGAGTATATGCAATATTTTAAAGCTAATCATCCCGAAGTTTGGTCGGATATCGATATTATAGCCACACATCAATATATAAATGGAGCAAATCCTGAATTGTTTAAAAGTATTGTGGCATTAGCGGAAGGAAAAGAGTTTTATCAATCAGAAACACACGCTTTAAAAGGCGATGGCCTATCATTAAACGAAACCTATGCAAGTAGGTCATTATTAGCAGCGTTATCACTTTCTAATTTATTCTCTACAGCGGTAAATAATGGAGTAACTTCTTGGTGGTATTTTGAAAATAATTATCCGGACGAAGTAGTGCATCCTGGAGGTCTTTTAAGTATTCCTTGGGCGGCAAGTTACCCGACACCTTACAAGCATTATTATGTATACAAATCATTAACATCTGCCCAGCCAGCATCGTCCAGTGTTTTAGGCTTTAGTATGGAAAGCAAATTAAATACAGAATTAATTGCTTTTAGAAAAAAAGGCCAAAGCACAGTGTATGCACACTATTCTAATTATAATATAACCGCCAATAACATTGAAATTTCGATAAAAGGTATTAATACTAGTCCTAAAATAGTAGGCTATTCGCTAACGAGAACCAGTGAGAACGAAAACGGCTCATTGGTGGAGTCAAAAACTTTTGAAACTCCTCAAGATAAAGTCATCATTAAGGCGGAAAGATTATCTTTTAATAGTTTGGAATTAATTCTAAAAGATTAAAGAAGTTTCTTTCTGTTTTTTTTTAAGGTTCTAAATTTTTATTTAGAACCTTAATTCCTTAATAGCTATAACGAATCTCTATCAATAAATCTAAAAGGATTTTTAACTGACCTCTTTTTATTGTCTAGGATCATTTCTGCCACTGTCTCTCCCATAGCTTTAAAATCTGTTGATATCACAGTAATTCCTAAAAGCTCTTTTAGTGGTGTTTCGTTATAAGAAATAACACCAATATCTTTACCAATCTCCCATTCATCGCGTCTTATTTGATTGACTAAATTCACTAAATCTAACTCTTCAATGGTAATGAATAAATCTCCTTTCTTTAGAATAATATCCTCAAAAACTTCATCTATTATTTCAAAATCTAAGCCATGTTCACTACAAAATTTTCTAAACCCATGTAAAATTCTTTTCGGATATGGGTATACAGAACTTGTTGGATATACTAATATTAATTTTTCATATTTCTTAATTTTAACTAAACCTTCATTCAGGGCATTGTATATATCATTTTCGAAATCTTGGTATACTTTATAATTAGAATCCGAAAAACCAAGTTCATTATCCACAATTATTAAACGTTCTTTGGGGACCTTGTTTACCGATTTAAGAATTTTATCCGAGCTACTGACATGTTGTAAAGCTTCATTTTTAAAATGTGGCATGATAATATAATAGTCATAAGCATTGGCATACTTATCCATTAAATTTAAAAAAAGCGTCTCATTACAGTGGTAAATAAACAAATCTACATGAGCATTATTTCCCATGCTATTAATAAAAGAATTATAAATTCTTATTTTGTAGGAACTGGGTTTATTTATAAGTATTAAAATATTTAACTTAGAAATTAATTGTGTTCTCGTAATGTAATATCCCTTGCCTCTTATCGAAGAAATTATTTTACGTTCCTTAAGTATGTTATATGCCTTCTCAACTGTATCCCTAGAAAGCAAATATTCTTCACTAAAACTGTTTATGGACGGTATTTTTTCATCAATCCTAAAATTTCCAGATGATATATTATAGATAATAGAATCGACTATTTGTTTATACTTTGGAATACGTGAACTCTCGTCAATCTTAATATAAGAAAATATCTTCATTAGTAGCTCATATTGGTTCACGACAATTTTACAAATTTTATTTAAAATAACTTAATTTCATAGTCATTTTAAATGTTTACTTTACATAGTTAAAGATAATATTTTGATTATTTTTTGAGCTTTACGGTACAGTACAGGATAGAAACCTACACTTACTACTGTACTTTAGCTGTAATTAAAAATTTAAGATCCATAAATATGAGTGATCCTGTGAAAAACTTTAAATATGTAGATTTCCTCTGGGATAATAAAATTGCTAACCAATTGGGAGACGACCAAGTAGCTTTATTTTTATACCGTTCTAATATTTTAGGTGCAGATTTAAGAATAACCAATTATGGAGGTGGGAATACAAGCTGTAGAACCATAGAAAAAGATCCGCTGACGAACGAAGATGTTGAAGTAATGTGGATAAAAGGTTCTGGAGGCGATATAGGCACCTTAAATAGATCTGGTATTGCTGGGATTTATGTAGACAGGCTTCGAAATTTAAAAAATGTTTACGGAGGTTTAGAAGATGAAGACCGAATGGTAGGCTTGTTCAATCACAGTATTTTTGATTTAGATAGTAAAGCACCATCTATTGATACACCCTTACATGGACTTTTGCCTTTTAAACATATAGATCACTTACATCCTGATGCTTTAATTGCTGTTGCAGCAGCCAAAGACAGCGAAAAAGTAACTAAAGAAATTTGGGGTGATACAATGGGGTGGGTGCCTTGGCAACGCCCAGGTTTTGATTTAGGGCTTCAATTAGAAAAATGTTTAGCCGATAATCCAGGTATTCGTGGAATCGTTTTAGGTAGTCATGGTTTATTTACTTGGGGTGATACTTCGTTCGATTGTTATATGAATAGCTTAGAAGTAATAGAAATGGCTTCTGAATTTATTGCAAAAAAGGTAAAAGAAACAGGAAGCGTTTTTGGTGGACAAAAAATTGAAAGTTTACCAGCAGCAGATCGCTTAGAAAAAGCGGCACAAATAATGCCTTTGTTACGAGGTTTGTGTTCTTCTGAAAGTAGAATGATTGGTCATTTTTCAGATACTGACGTGGTCATGGAATACATTAACAGCCATGATTTAGACCGATTGGCTCCAATGGGAACTTCCTGTCCTGATCATTTCTTAAGAACTAAAATTCAACCTTTAGTTTTAACCTTAGATAAAAACGAAGATTTATCAGATACCGATGGAATATTAAAGAAATTGCAGCCTGCATTTGAAGCGTACAGGCAAGAGTATGAAGACTACTATAATACGTGTAAAAAGGCGAATAGCCCTGCAATGCGTGATGCTAATCCTGTAATTATTATTTACCCAGGAGTAGGCATGTTTAGTTTTGCAAAAAATAAGCAAACAACACGTGTAGCAAACGAGTTTTACATTAATGCAATTAATGTAATGCGTGGTGCAGAAGCGATAACTTCATATACTTCGTTGCCCAGACAAGAAGCTTTTGATATTGAATATTGGCTCCTTGAAGAAGCAAAATTACAACGTATGCCAAAAGAACAACCATTATCTCGTAAAGTAGCTTTTGTTACTGGGGCAGGTGGTGGCATAGGCAAAGCTATTGCCGATAAATTGGTTGCAGAAGGTGCAAATGTGGTCTTAACCGATATCAACGAAGATAGTTTAATCGAAGCTCATTCAACTTACCAAAGAGATGTATCGGCCTATGCAGTATGTGATGTTACCAATACAGCATCTATTGCTTCAGCTTACAAAAAAGCATGTTTAGAATTTGGTGGCGTAGATATTGTCGTGCATAGCGCAGGATTGGCAATTTCAAAAGCTTTAGAAGATACAACAGATAAAGACTGGAGTATTTTACAAGATATTCTAGTAAAAGGTCAGTTCGATTTAGCGAAGCAATCAACAGCCATTATGCGTCAGCAAGGTTTAGGTGGTAATTTTATATCTATTGCTAGCAAAAACGGATTGGTGGCAGGACCTAACAATGTAGCCTACGGAACTGCTAAAGCAGCACAACAACATATGGTGCGTTTGCTAGCTGCTGAATTGGCTAAAGATAAAATCAGGGTAAATACCGTAAACCCAGATGGTGTAATTGTCGGTAGTAAAATTTGGGAAGGTGCTTGGGCAGAAGGTAGAGCAAAAGCCAACGGTATTACTGTTGAAGAATTACCTGCTTTTTATGCAAAACGAAACTTGCTAAACGAAATTATAACTCCTGATGATATTGCAAATGGGGTTTTTGCTTTAGTAGGACTTTTAGATAAATCTACCGGAAATATCATTAATGTAGATGGCGGAATGGCCAATGCCTTTGTTCGATAAATTCTTAAAACAAATAAGATATTCCCTGTAAATGTTTCTTAATTCATTTACTTTAGAAATACCAATAACCTTTTCAAAACTATAAATTTTAATAAGGTTGATGGAAATATATCCATTAATTTAGATGACAATTGAATGCGATTAGATAAGACAAAACTACACGACATAAATAAAAAACAACTTGAGCAACATACAACCAATTTTGATTTTCTTGCTCAAAATTTAACTAAAAAAGGAGTTAATGTAAATGAGTTGATTCAAAAATTAGCTGATTTTCAGGTAGCAATCCCCAGTTGGGCCTTAGGTGCTGGAGGAACTCGATTTGGTAGGTTTGGTTTTCAAGGTGAGCCATCGAACTTAGAACAAAAAATTGATGATGTTGGTTTACTGCATTTACTTACACAAACAGCAGGTGCTATATCATTGCATATTCCTTGGGATGTACCCAGTGATTATGCCGCCATAAAAGAAGTTGCCACTTCACATCATATTTTATTTGATGCTGTAAACTCAAACACCTTTCAAGATCAAAAAAATGCAGCAGCGAGCTATAAATATGGATCGCTAAGCAACATAAGTAAAATATCCCGTGACCAAGCCATTGCCCATAATATTGATGTCATTAACATTGGCAATAAACTAGGTTCGAAAAGTTTAACTGTTTGGTTGGCCGATGGCTCTAATTTTCCAGGACAAAGTAATTTTCAAACAGTATTAAAGCATACCCAAGACAGTTTAAAAGAAATTTATAAAGCATTACCTGATGATTGGAAATTATTTATAGAATATAAACCTTACGAACCTAACTTTTATAGTACAGTAATTCAAGATTGGGGCACTTCTTTGATGTTGGCAAACGAATGTGGCGATAAGGCTTTTACTTTAGTTGATTTAGGACACCATTTACCCAACACTAACATTGAACAAATTGTCTCTACCTTAATGCTTAAAGGGAAATTAGGTGGTTTTCATTTTAATGATAGTAAATATGGTGATGATGATGTAACCGTTGGTAGCATTAAACCTTACACATTATTTCTTATTTTTAATTCCTTAGTGTATGGAATAGAAAACAATCCGCAAAACCCGTACCCAGCTTGGATGATTGATGCGAGTCATAATCTCAAGGATCCTTTAGAAGATATTATTCAATCTTTAGAAGCTATTCAAGAAGCCTATGCAAAAGCATTATTAATAGATCAAAAAGCTTTAAATGATGCTCAAAATAATCACGATGTTGTAAAATGTCAAGAAATACTTCAAGACGCATACAGAACAGATGTTAGGCCTTTATTAGCTCAGGCAAGAATGCAAAATGGCGGTGCCTTAAACCCAATTGAAGCTTATAGAGCCCTAGAAGTTCGTAAAAAATTAATAGGAGAAAGAGGTGTTAATTCAGTAGCATCTGGTTTATAAAAAAATAATGAAGAAGGTAACTGCTGTATTTGATATCGGGAAAACGAACAAAAAATTTTTTTTGTTTGATACTGATTTTCAAGAAATTTACAGAGAATACATTACATTTGATTTGATTGAAGATGAAGATGGCTATCCTACCGAAGATTTACACTCACTACAGGTTTGGTTAAAAGAAGTTTTTGATCGTATTCTTCATGCAGAAAAGTATACCATTACTGCTATTAATTTTTCTACCTATGGTGCCAGTTTTGTTCATTTAGATGAAAATGGTGAAGTACTCACACCTTTATATAATTATACCAAGCCATTAGAAGAAGATTTAATTACTAAGTTTTACGATACTTACGGGCCAGAGTTAGATTTTTCGACTATTACGGGTTCGTCGAATTCGGGAATGCTTAATTCAGGGATGCAGTTATATTGGTTAAAATACACTAAACCTGAAATCTATAAAAAGATTAAATATTCTCTACATCTTCCCCAGTACATTAGTTATATTTTTACAGGTATTCCTTTAAGTGAATATACGAGCATTGGTTGTCACACTGGTTTATGGAATTATAGTAAAAAAGATTACCACGATTGGGTTTATCAAGAAGGTATCAATACTAAATTACCCCCTATTGTTTCTACCGAAACAAGTATAAACATGAACTACAATGGGAAACGCATAAAAATTGGCGTAGGAATTCATGACAGTTCAGCAGCTCTTTTGCCTTATGTTCGTAGCGTAACAGAAAAGTTTATTTTAGTATCTACCGGCACTTGGAGCATAGCTTTAAATCCGTTTACAGAACAATTATTATCAAAAGAAGATATTCAAAATGATTGTATCAACTATATGCGAATTAATGGTAAACCCGTAAAATCGAGCCGCTTATTTTTAGGTAACGAATATAGTCTTCAGGTAAAAGAATTATCTGAAAAATTTCGTGTTGATAAGGATTATCATAAATCGGTGATGTTCAATTATGATACATTCTTTGATATCATAAAAGACTTTAAATACAGTTTTAAATGGAAAAGCATCGTTGATAAAACCATGCCTTTACAAACTATAGTTACTTACGATACTTTTGAGCACGCCTATCATCATTTAATGATAGAATTAGTTTTGCTACAAGTAGAAAGCATAAAAATAGCGACTGGTAATGATGCTATTGAAAAATTATTTATCGATGGTGGTTTTAGTGATAATGATGTCTATATAAAATTAGTATCGCATTATCTTCGAAATATGGAATTAAGAACAACCGATTCTTCTTTAGGTTCTGCAATGGGAGCTGCGATTGCTCTATCAGATACGAAATTAAACTCTAAATTCTTAAAAAAGAATTATTCACTAAAAAAACATATTCCTTTTATCTTAAAATAAATTACCTATTATGGCTCAAAATTTCAATACTGATTACCCGTCTATGGACGACTTGCGAAACAAAGCCATGAAACGCATGCCAAGGTTTGCATTCGAGTATTTAGATGGCGGTTGTAATGAAGATGTTAGTCTCAAAAGAAATACATCTGACATTCAAAAAGTTCAATTACAACCGAGATACTTAAGAAACGAAGGCATAAGTTCTACCAAAACTAAGGTGATGGGAATGGAATTTGATGCTCCCTTTGGCATAGCCCCTGTTGGCTTACAAGGTTTAATGTGGCCTAATTCACCGCAGATTTTGGCTAAAGCAGCGTATCAGCATAATATTCCGTTTATCCTTAGTACCGTGACAACAATGGATATAGAGAAGGCCAGTGAGCTAACCGAAGGAAATGCATGGTTTCAGTTGTATAACCCTGCTGAAGATGCATTACGAGATGATATTATCAATAGAGCCGAAGCTGCTGGTTGTCCAGTTTTAGTATTGCTTTGTGATGTACCGACTTTTGGCTATAGACCAAGAGATTTTCGAAACGGATTGGCTTTACCTCCTAAAATGTCGGTCACCAATATTTTACAAATTTTAGGGAGACCAGCTTGGGCTTATAATACTTTAAAGTATGGTCAACCCACTTTTGAAACTTTAAAACCATATACCCCTGAAGGATTAAACCTAAAACAATTAGGTCAGTTTATGGACAAAACATTTTCAGGCAGACTAAATGAAGGGCGTATAAAACCCATTCGTGATAAATGGAAAGGTAAATTAGTGCTAAAAGGGGTGGCATCCGAACTAGATGCACAAGATGCGATTCGCTTGGGTTTTGATGGAATTATCATATCAAACCACGGTGGTAGACAATTAGATGCCGCAGAATCTACCATAAATTCGTTACAAAATATAGCCGAAAAATATGGAAATACAATTGAAATAATGATGGATAGTGGCTTGCGCTCAGGTCCAGATATTGCAAGAGCTATGGCCAGCGGTGCTAAATTCACCTTTATGGGTAGATCGTTTTTGTATGGTTGCGGTGCCTTAGGAGATAAAGGTGGCGATCACACTATAGGTATGTTAAAAACACAGTTTAAACAAGTTATGGATCAATTATGCTGCGAAAAAGTAGAAGATTTACCTAAACACTTAATAACCAACTAAAATAAACCAATCATGAGCCAAGTCAACATAGAAGAAGGTGTCATCGAACAAATTGTGGGCGGAGAATTTGAAAGAGAGCCTGTTCCACAATCGAAACTAAAAAGCTGGAAAAGTTTTTTGGGGATGTATGCTGGAGAACACGCTGCCGGAACCGAATTTATGATTGGCCCATTATTTTTAACCGCTGGTGTTAGTGCTTTTGATCTTATTGTTGGTTTATTATTCGGGAATCTTTTAGCGGTTTTAAGCTGGCGTTTTTTAACGGCTGAAATTGCTATTAAAAACAGATTAACTTTATATTTTCAACTAGAAAAAATTTGTGGAAAAAAATTGGTTACTGGGTATAATCTAGCCAACGGAATTTTATTTTGCTTTTTAGCCGGCTCAATGATTACTGTTTCTGCAACCGCAGTAGGTATTCCTTTTGATATGGAAATGCCCAAACTAACTGATACAATGCCAAATGGAGCAACTTGGGTTATTATAGTTATTGTTATTGGAGCGGTGATTTCTTTGGTGGCTTCAAAAGGGTACGATACAGTATCAAAAGCAGCTAACTGGATGTCTCCGATTATTGTTGTGGCCTTCTTAGCCTGTGGAATTGTAGCTTTAAGTCAATTAGGCGTCAAAAATTTTACTGATTTTTGGAACATTTGGGGCGAAGGTTCTGCACCTTTTCCTGGTCAGTTAAAATATACATTTTGGCATGTTGTTATTTGGTCATGGTTCGCAAATGCCGCTATGCACGTAGGTATGTCTGATTTATCTGTATTTCGTTTTGCTAAAAAAGCAAGCTCTGGATGGACAACTGCTGCGGGAATGTATGTAGGTCATTATATGGCCTGGATTGCAGCTGCTCTTTTGTATGCAGTATACCTAAAATCTCCGGAGGCTATGGCCTTTTTAAATAATGGTGAAGCACCACCTGTTGCTCCAGGACCTTTAGCTCACAATGCTATTGGTGTTTTTGGTATTATCGCCGTTGTATTAGCAGGTTGGACAACAGCTAATCCAACCATTTATAGAGCAGGATTAGCTTTTCAGGCAATTATTCCCAAAGTTTCCACTTTTTGGGTCACTATTATTGCTGGGACCGTTGCTACTATTGCAGGTTTATTTCCTGCATTTGCAATGAAATTATTAGGCTTTGTTGCTTTATACGGTTTTATATTAGCCCCTTTTGGTGCTATTATTGTATTTGAACATTTCTTTCATAAAAATGCAGGTATTAATAAAAATTATGCTGAAAAGGCGAATTTGAGTTTCAATGGATCTGTTTTTTGGGCTTGGGTTATTAGTTTTGGTATTTTTTATTTTATATCGTTGCAGTTTGATATTTTCTTATCTTTTGTAACACTACCCGCTTGGTTATTATGCGGAATTCTATTTCTAGGATTTAGTAAAATGTTTCAAAAGAAATAATTAAAAAAATATCTTTAATTGTTATCACAGTTATTAAAGTATAGAATAGTGTTTTGAAGGAAGTTTTTTAAGAACAGCAGCAGCTTGTTCCGCAGTAATATCTCTTTGAGGATCTGCAAACATTTCGTAGCCTACCATAAATTTTTTTACAGAAGCCGAACGCAATAATGGCGGAAAAAATGACATGTGAAAATGCCATTCTGGATGTTCTAAACCGTCGGTTGGGGCTTGATGAATGCCAGCTGAGTAAGGAAAACTGGTGCTGAAAAGATTGTCATATTTAATGGTTAGTGCTTTAATAATGGATGCATAAGCTAATTTTTCGTCATGCCTTAATTGTGAGATATTTTGCAAATGTCTTTTAGGAATAATTATAGTTTCATAAGGCCAAATAGCCCAGTAGGGGACTACTGCAACAAAGTGTTCATTCTCAATTATGATTCGCTCATTAGCTGCTAATTCTTGGGCTACATAATCTAACAACATACTTTTTTTATTTACCTTAAAATAGTTGCTTTGATTTTTAGTTTTTTTTATAGTTTCTTGTGGAATAGATTCCTGTGCCCATATCTGCCCATGTGGATGTGGATTACTACATCCCATAATATCACCCTTGTTTTCAAATATCTGAACGTGGTTTATATATTCCAACTGACCAAGTTCACTATACTCTTTTTGCCATAAAGAAATTACTTCTGCTATGGCATTTTCTTCCATAACAGGTAATGTTTCAGAATGGTCAGGAGAAAAGCAAACCACTTTACAGATTCCTTTTTCTGATTTTGCTTTAAATAATTGATTATCGGTGTGATTTTCAGGTGTTTCTGGTAATAGCGCTGAAAAATCATTGGTAAAAGCATATGCTTTTTTATAATTTGGATTTTGTGTACCCCCCATACGGGTATTTGTTGGACATAAATAGCAGTCTTCATCGTAGATCTTTTTTGTAGATAAGACTACTTTTTCAACTTTTCCCTGCCATGGCCGTTGATTTCGATGAGGGGACACCAAAACCCATTCTCCTGTTAAAATATTTAATCTTCTATGTGGATGTTCATTAAGTATTTTATTCATTTTAGACTATTTTAATTTTAGTTCCTTCGCTTGGCATCGCTGTATATATATCTAAGTTTAAATTAAATTTTTGTTGGTATGCTTTTGAAACCTCAGATTTATAACTAGGTATAGCGTCTTTATGAATTAGATTGATGGTACATCCACCAAAACCACCCCCCATCATTCTTGAACCTAGAATATAATTTTTATCTCTAGAGAATTCAACTAGAAAATCGAGTTCAGAACAGCTAACCTCGTATTTGTACTGAAGTCCTTCATGCGAGTCATAAATTAATTTTCCCAAAAGTTCTAAGTCGTTATTTTTTAAAGCCTTAGAAGCTTCTACAACCCTTGCGTTTTCTTCCAAAATATATTCACACCGCCCGTAGATAGTGGTAGACATGATTTCTTTTGAGGCTCTTAACATATCAAAACTCACGTCTCGTAAGGATTGAATATTTGGATAATTTTTTTGAATTATTTTTAAGCCTGCTTCACAGTCATATAATCTTGTATTGTATTCACTATCCGCGAGGCTATGAGAAACGTTGGTATTTAGCAATAGAAGTTGATAATCATTAAGATTTAATGGAATAAAATTTGCTTCTAAATTTCTACAATCTAACATAATTACAAATCCTGATCTACTCATTACTGAGGCATATTGATCCATAATACCACATTTTGTACCCACAAAATTGTGTTCTGCAGCTCTCGATAAGGTAACAATAGTATTTTTTGAAAGCTTTAAATTAAATAGAGTATTAAGACCACTAGCCAAACCGCACTCTAAAGCGGCAGAAGAACTTAATCCAGAGCCAATAGGCAAATCACTTTGTATAATGCAATCAAAACCTGTTATACTGCAATTTAATTTTTGAAGCTCATCTAAGACACCTAAAATGTAATTTTCCCAGTTTATATCACTTTTCTCAATTTTTTCTAAACATAGTTCAAGGATCTGATTATTATTTACACTGTAAATTTTACAAGAGGTTAAGTCGCCATTTTTTCGTAATTTTAGGGTGATTTTTTTATCTATGGCAGTAGGCAATACCAATCCGAGATTATAATCAGTATGTTCTCCAATTAGGTTAATTCGACCTGGAGATTCTACAATTATTTCAGGATTAAAGTCCTCAATAAATTTCATGAGTAAAGAAAATTTAGACAAAGGTAAAGATAAATGTATATTTTACATTTATTAAATTTAAAAAATCACAAGTCAATATTTTGGATAAAAATTATAAATATGTAGAAAAGATTCTTGTAGCAGTAGATTGCATCATATTTGGTTATGGAAATGGTGTTTTAAAACTTTTAGCATTTAAAAGAGCTATAACACCATTTAAGGGTGAATGGTCATTAATTGGAAGTTTTATAACCTCAAATGAATCAGCCGAGGAGGCAGGAAAGAGGGTGCTTTACGAAATTACAGGATTAAACCATATTTATATGGAAGAGCTTAAAACATACACGAAAGTAGATAGAGATCCTGGTGCTCGTTGTATTTCAATTGGACAATTTGCTTTAGTTGGTCTAGAGGATAAGAAAGATATGATGGTTATGAATGGTGTAGAGTGGCACTCCATAGCCAACTTACCTGATTTAGTGTTAGATCACCACCAAATGGTGACCGATGCACTTCTTAGACTTAGAAATAAAGCACAATTTTACCCGATAGGTTTGGAGCTGCTACCTAAACAATTTACCATTCCACAGTTACAAACACTTTATGAGGAAATTTTTCAAAAGAAATTCGATGTTAGAAATTTTCGAAAAAAATTATTGTCCTTGAACATCCTTATTCAATTAGAAGAAAAAGATAAAACCACTTCTAAAAAAGGTGCTTTTTTATATGAATTTGATTATTTAAAATATAAAAAATTAAAGGATAAAGGGTTTAAGTTTTCATTGTTTAAGATTTGAAAAATTATTTAATTCTAGTAATAACTTTCTCACTCCTTTTTAAAAAAAACATAGGTTATCATAACTTAAAATTTGTCGTTTTGAAACAAAAAATGAAGTAGTTTTTTGAAACAACAATTTATCTATCTCAAAAATAAGTTAGAACTATTTTTTTAGGATGGAATAGTGCAATATAATCTTATAATAATTATTGGTTTGATTTCATAAAACATTCAACACACTCCCTTGGATTCCTCAATAGGCTATATTCTAGGATATAGCTTCTCTAAATTAGCTTTCCATTCCGTTAATCCGATTTGCTAATATGGAATTGGACACTTCTACTAAAGTATTTATTTTTCACTTATTGAATTTAAAACATCAAACTAAAGACAGAACCTTCCCCCTCAATACTTTTAACAATAATTTTCCCCTTGTGAAGCAGCATTATTTGTTTACATAGACTTAAACCAATACCACTTCCCGTTGTTTTACTCGTAAAGAAAGGCACAAAAATATTTTCGATAATTTCTTTTGGTATCCCAGAACCATTATCAATAACTTTTAGTGCAATAGCTCTATTTGGATTTTGAGTAGCAATTATTTTTATCTTTGGATTCCCAGAATTTTTGCAGGCATCAACAGCATTCAAAATAAGATTAATCAACACCTGTTCAATGAGGTGTGTGTCGATATCTAAAACTAATTTTGGGGATTGTATGCTAAAAGTTATATCTATATTCTTAGCGAGAATGGATGGTTCCATAAGGCGTTGAATATTTATAAATAATTCTGATACTTCTGTTCTTTGTAAGTTTAAGTGGGTTACTTTGCTTAAACTTCTATAGGTTTTAGCAAATTTCAGAAGACCTTCACTTCTATTTTTTATTGTTTTTATCCCTGCGTTTAAGTCTTCTAATTCTAAATGTGTTTCTTTTGGATTTGTAATTGCCAACTGTATATGTTTTTGAAGCGTATCTGCTAAAGATGAAATTGGTGTAATGGAGTTCATGATTTCATGGGTCATGACGCTAAGTAATTTTTTCCAAGATTCTGACTCGTTTTTATCTAATGTATCATCAATATTCTGAATTACCACTAGTTTAAAAGCATCATCCTGAACCTGAAATACGGTATCTGAAATTAATATTTTTACAGATTCATGTTGTAGCGATATTGAAATAGAATTCGGCTCTCTGTGATGGGTTTCAAAAATAGTTTGGTACAACTCAGGTTTTCTATTTTCTATAAATTTAATATTTTTAAACGAAGGAACATCTAATGTTTCTCCAAATGATTCATTGCTCCAGAGTACATTGCCAGTTTCAAGATTATAGGCCATAATTCCTATATCTACCATTTCTAAAATCTTTTGAAGGTATACATACTGTGCTTGATTCTGAGAATTGATTTCTTTTATCGTTCGGTTGATCTCATTAAAACCCGTATACAGAAATCGGATGTCATCTGGTCCCCGATCTTCAGGAAACCATCTTGAAAAATCACGATATTTTACGGCTTCAAAAAAATCGTCCATCACCACAAAGCGTCGTTTTATAAACCTATAGGTGTTAATGATTAGGTAAATTAGAATCAGGCTCAATAGTACTATATATGTAGTCAAGTCACTATAAGCGGTATATAATAAACCTAAAATTGTAACTACCAATAATAAAATTCTTAAAAATAGCTTTAAGATGTAGCCTTTATAGTTCATGCTTGTCTAGTCGTCTATATAATGCTGCTCTAGTAATCCCCAATTCTTTTGCGGATTTAGAGACATTACCCTTGTTTTTTTCTAAAACAGTAAGAATAGCATTTTTTTCTAAGGTATCTAAGTTTAAACTCTTAGTTTCCAAATTATGTGTTGTTGTAACTCTTTCAATGGAAGAAAACACCAAATCATCTGATGTTAAAATAGTACCATCCGTCATTATAACAGCACGCTCTAAAACATATTGAAGTTCACGAACATTCCCGGGAAAGTCATGTTTTTTTAATTTTGAAATAAATGAAGGATCAAAAGTAAATGTATTTTTATTATATTTTTCGGCATATAGCGAAACAAAATAGGTAGCTAATTCTGTAATATCTGTACCTCGATCTCTAAGTGGTGGAACCAAAATATCGACTGTATTGATGCGATAAATTAAATCTTTTCTAAATTTCTTTTCGTCTGCTAATTCCTTAGGATTAATATTCGTTGCACAGATTAAACGAATATCTATAGTAATAGCTTCATTTGACCCTAAAGGAGTTACTTGTCTATTTTGTAAAACGGTTAACAAACGCGCCTGCTGTCCCAAACTAATATTTCCAATCTCATCCAAAAACAAAGTGCCACCATCTGCTGCCTCAAAACGACCTTTTCTATCTTCTCTAGCATCAGTAAAAGCACCTTTTTTATATCCGAATAATTCACTTTCAAAAAGGGAGTCTGTTAAAGCTCCTACATCTACTTTTATAAAGGCGTTATTTTTTCTATTGGAATTATCATGAAGCGCTCTTGCAATTAAATCTTTACCAGTACCATTTTCACCAAGTATAAGTATATTAGCATCTGTGGGAGCTACTTTTCTTAGCTTCACAAAAACATCGGTCATAATAGCACTAGTGCCTACAATATCAGTTGTAGCCGTATTTAAGTGATTTTTTTTATTAATTTTAGATGCCTTATTTGCTAGGATTGTATTTAAAGTTTCAATAATTTTTTCATTCTTCCAAGGCTTCATTAAAAAATCAGCTGCGCCTTCTTTTAGTCCCTTAATAGCAAGGTCAATATCGGCATAAGCCGTCATTAAGATTACTGAAGTTTCTGGTTTTTGTTTCTGGATACGATTCAACCAAAAAATTCCTTCATTACCAGTATTCACTAGTCCATTGAAATTCATGTCTAAGATGACAATATCAAAATTCTTTTGTCCAATTTGAGCGCTAATGGTATTTGGGTTTCGCTCTGTGACGACTTCTTTCACAATTGGTTTTAAGAGTAGTCTCAGCGCAGTGAGTACATCAGGGTCATCGTCAATAACTAATATGGTGGAGTTTCTTAATAGCATCAAGACAATATTACAACATTAAATTCAGCTTAAAAAGATTAGAAAACTAAAATTATCTAAGACAATCAATGTGTACGTTTTCGAACATAAAGTGTCTCAATATCGAACACTTTTATTTTGAGTTTAAAGTGTAATCAATTGATTTATAGTAATTTAAATTTATGGCATCATCTTCACTAAGTATCTGGTATAAACCAAAATTTAAAGATGGACGTTCCAATTAAAAAAAAACAATTCTCAAATCAAAAAATACTACTCATAGTAGGTGCTTTAGCTTTATTAAGTTTAATTATTTATGTGATTTTTCAAAGTTCGGGTGGGGCAAAATTAAATGTAGAGAAAGAGCGTATCTCTATTAATACGGTAACCAATGATGTATTTCAAGAAAATATTCCAGTAAATGGAATAGTATTACCTATTACTACTATTTATTTAGACGCATTAGAGGGTGGTCGTGTAGAAGAAAAGTTTGTTGAAGATGGTGCTATTTTAAAACAAGGTGAACCTATTTTAAGATTATCGAATACAGATTTAGAGTTAAGTCTTGTAAATCAAGAAACCTCTGTTTACAACCTACTCACCCAAATGCAAATTTCTCAAAATGCAGCGCGTCAAAATACCATAAACAGACAAAATCAATTTACGGATGTTGAGAACAGCCTTATTGAGGCGAAACGCGTGTACGATTTAAACAAACGTTTGTATGACAAAGGTGCAATCGGAAGAATGGACTATGAGTCATCTCAGAATAATTATGAATACCAAAAGGAGCGTATGAAATTAGCGGAGCAGGTGCTCGCTGAGGATACTATTTCAACAAAGTTGGAATTCAATCAAGCAAATAATTCTTATTCCAGAACTCAAAGTGCATTAGAACTTATGCGAAAAAAAGTAGGAGATTTAGTAGTACGAGCTCCGATTGATGGGCAGTTAACATCTTTAGATGCTGAAATAGGGCAGTCCATCAATAAAGGAACAAGGCTAGGACAAGTCGATGTGCTAAGTGGGTATAAAGTGCGAGTAGATGTAGATGAACATTATATTTCTAGAATTTATAATGGACAAACAGGAACATTTACCCTCAATAATAAAACCTATGTATTAGAAATTAAAAAAGTTTTTACACAGGTTACAAATGGTCGTTTTCAGGTAGATATGAAGTTTCAAGACGAGGTTCCAGAGGGAATTAGAAGAGGGCAAAACCTGCAAATTCGTGTTGCTTTGAGTGCCGAGAAAGAAGCTTTATTAGTCCCTAAAGGCGGATTTTTTCAAAAAACAGGTGGGAACTGGATTTTCAAAGTGAGTGAAGACGGTAGTACAGCATATAAGGTAAATATTAGATTGGGAAGTCAGAATACAGAATACTACGAAGTTCTTGAAGGATTAAACCCTGGAGATAAAGTGGTGACATCTAGTTATGATTCCTTTGGAGATACCGAAGAGCTTATTTTGAAATAGCTTTTCAAAAAGAGACTATAATCAGCATTAATAATAGAAAATACAATCAATCAAAAATATGGATATAATGATAGAAATTACGGACTTGGAGAAATATTACAAAACTGAGGAAGTGCAAACCATTGCCTTAAATAAATTATCATTTAGGGTAAAGAAAGGAGAGTTTGTAGCCATAATGGGTCCTTCAGGTTGTGGTAAATCTACCTTATTGAACATTTTAGGATTACTTGATGATCCTGATGGGGGGAGTTTTATATTTAACGGAACTGAGGTTGCCGGCTACAACGAACGTAAGCGTTCTGAATTACGAAAACACAATATTGGTTTTGTATTTCAAAGTTTTAACCTTATTGATGAACTTACAGTTTTTGAAAATGTAGAATTACCCTTAATCTACACAGGGGTGAAACCAGCGGAGCGCAAAATACAAGTGGAGGCAGTTTTAGAAAAAATGCAGATCATGCATCGTAGAAATCACTTTCCTCAACAGTTGTCTGGTGGACAACAACAACGTGTGGCAGTCGCAAGGGCTGTTGTCAATAACCCTAAATTAATTCTTGCCGATGAACCTACAGGAAACTTAGATAGTACAAACGGGAACGAGGTAATGGATTTACTAACAGACCTCAATGAAGCTGGAACTACAATTATCATGGTTACTCATAGTGAACACGATGCTAAATACAGTCACAGAATTATAAGAATGTTAGACGGACAGAAAGTGACAGAAAATATATTGGCTTAAAAATACTTTATTCGTCAATTAGGCAGATATCACTTCGATATGGGATTAGTTAACTCGGAAGGTTATCGAAGTGGTACTGTTAATTAACTGATATATCAAAACAAATAATCATGATAAGAAATTATATAAAAATTGCATTTAGAAGTTTAAAAAAACAATCATTTTTTACGCTTCTTAACATATTCGGTCTATCGGTAGGTATGGCTGGTAGTTTATTGATTGCGCTATATATTTATGATGAGTTGAGTTATGATAAGATGTTTTTAGATGCCGATCGAATTTATAGAATAGATACAGATATTAAATTTGGTGGAGCTGAAATTAAAGCATCTGAAGCAGCACCGCCAATGGCCGCGGCAATGAAAAATGATTTCTCAGTGGTAGAAACAACCGTCAGATTTAGAGATCGCGGGAGTATGTTGGTTAAGAAAAGCGGAACTAATACAAATACAAAAGAACTCAACGCCACATTTGTAGATTCTACGTTCTTTAAGATGTTCGGAATAGAGCTTATCATCGGAGATGAAAAAACTGCTTTAACCGAAGTAAATACTTTAGTATTAACGAGAACAGCAGCTGAAAAACACTTTGGAATAGAAAACGCTATAGGTCAAAGTCTTTTATTAAACAATTCAGATACTTATATCGTCACTGGTGTTATGGAAGATTTACCGAAAAATTCATTTTTGAGAGATCATAGTATTTTCATGGCAATGTCTGGGAATGTTGCCTCACGTGAGAACTTATGGGGGAGCAATAACTACTTTACGTTTGTAAAATTAATTCCTGGAGCTAATATTGACAATTTTCAAATACAATTGCAAGGCATGCTAGAAAAATATATGATGCCTTGGGCTCAAAGTGTGTTTCCCGGCATGACTGCAGAATCATTTGAAGCTTCTGGTAATTATATAAGGTATCATACAATGGCATTGACTAACATACACTTATATTCTAATCGCCAAACTGAAATGAGCGCCAATGGTAGTATTCAGAATGTTTACATACTTTTTTTCATAGGGCTATTTCTAATATTTCTTGCATGTGTAAACTTCATGAATCTATCTACGGCACATTCTTTAAAAAGAGCAAAAGAGGTTGGAGTTCGCAAAACTTTAGGATCGAATTATTGGGATTTAGTATGGCAATTTCTGACCGAATCAGGATTGATAACTTTTATTTCAATGGTATTTGCCCTTGTGCTAACCATAATTGTACTTCCTTTTTTTAACGAACTTTCTGGTAAAGCTATTGAAATGCCCTATGCTAATCCTTTATTTTGGTTGCTCATATTGCTGGCAACAATTTTATTGGGATTTTTAGCAGGAAGTTATCCAGCACTTTTTATGTCACGATTTAATCCCATCGTTGCACTCAAGGGTATAGGTCAGCGTAATACGGGAGCTGGAAATATTCGAAGTATATTAGTGGTGTTTCAGTTTGCAGTAGCTGTTTTTTTAATAGTAAGCACATTGGTAGTTTATCAGCAATTGAAATTTATTCAAAATAAAGATCTTGGGTTTAATAAGGAACAAGTATTATTAATTAATGACACTTTTGCTTCTGGAAACCAGTTGGATGTATTTAAAGAGGATGTCCTCAAATTAAGTGCTGTTCAAAGCGCTACGATTAGTGATTTTTTTCCAACACCATCTTCGAGGTCGAGTAGTTCGTTTTTTGAAGAAAAATCGATGTCACAAGAACACGCAATTCAGATGCAAACATGGACTGTTGATTTAGATTATTTATCAACTCTAAACATAGAATTGCTTGCTGGTCGAAATTTTGATAAAAAATATGTAGCGGATTCAACTTCAGTTATTATAAACGAGTCAATATTATCTATTCTTGGAGTTAGTGCCGAAAATGCTTTAGGCATGAGAATTTCGGAAGAGGTTGAGCTCGAAAATCCTGTTTTCTACAAAATAATTGGAGTCGTTAAAAATTTTCATTATTCATCATTACGTGACAATATAGGAGGGTTAGGTTTATTTCTGGATAAATCATCTGGAACAATGGCCATCAAATTAAAATCTGATGATTTATCGGGTATTATAGCAAGTATCGAAAGCATTTGGAACAAACGGGCTCCGGGTCAACCGTTTAATTATCGATTTATGGACGAATCGTTCAATACCACCTACGAAGCAGAACATCGACTTGGACGTATTTTTATAATATTTACCCTATTATCAATTACCATCGCTTGCCTTGGACTTTTCGGTCTATCAGCATTTAATGCTCAGAAACGTATGAAGGAAATAGGAGTGAGAAAAGTGTTGGGCGCTAGTGTTGGTCAGATTACCTACAGACTTACTACTGATTTTTTAAAGTTAATAGGGATTGCTACAGTTATTGCGATTCCATTAGGCTGGTATTCTATGAATAAATGGTTGGGAGATTTCTCTTATCGTATCGAGATAAGCTGGAAGATATTGGCGTTTTCAGCACTTTTAGTAGTAATGGTCGCCATACTCACAGTAAGTTACCAAAGTATAAAGGCTGCCATCGCAAATCCAATTAAAAGTTTACGTACCGAATAAATCATCATCAATCAAAAAACGAACTATCATGTTTAAAAATTATTTTAAAATAGCGCTTAGAAATCTAATCAAAAATAAATTATACACAAGCATAAATATTTTTGGATTGACCTTAGGTTTAACATCATGTTTACTTATTGGGCTTTATGTAAACAATGAGTTAAGTTACGATTCATTTCATGATAACGCCAATAAAATAGTAAGAACAACAATGGAGTACAAGATTTCGGAAGAAGTGAATTTTGCTGCAACTACAGGTACAAAAGTTGGCCCAGAGTTAACAAGAACTTTCCCTGAAATAAAAGACTATGTTCGTACGTATATAGGCAGTAGTACCATAAAAAAAGATAATAACATTTTTGATGAAAGCCGTTTGCTCTATGCAGACCCATCATTTTTTGAAATATTTTCTTTTGATTTAATACAAGGGGATGCTTTAACGGTTTTAGATGCACCTAATAAAATTGTACTTACAGCATCTATGGCTCAGAAATATTTTGGAACAGAAAACCCTATACAGAAAACTATAACTGCATTAGGTAAAGAAATGATTGTTTCTGGAATATGTGCCGACAGTCCAAAAAATTCTCAAATTAAATTTGACTTTGTAACTCAATTTTTAAATATTGGAAATAGTGTTCAAAATGAACAGTGGTGGACTGCAAATTGGATTACCTATTTATTGTTGAATGATGATAAAACTAGAGGACCATTAGAAGAAAAGATAAATAATTACATGCAAACCGATGTTATTCGCGGTCAGGTTGGGAGTGATAAGGAAAGCTATTTAAAATTTCGATTGCAACCACTGATAGATGTACACTTGAAATCGGACTTAGCAGGTTTTGAGCCTAATGGTAACATGACCTACATTTATGTGTTCATCATTATCTCGTTATTGATTTTGTTAATTGCAAGTGCAAATTATACCAATTTGGCAACGGCGCAATCTGTTTCACGAAGTGCTGAAATTGGTATTCGTAAGGTTATGGGTGCTAACAAAAAGCAGGTGTTTACCCAGTTCATAAGTGAAGCAACTGCTATTACTTTTATAGCAGGATTCCTTGCTATAATGTTAAGTATTTTTATAATGCCTTATTTTAATACATTAACAGGTCAAAACTTTACTAGGTTTGAGATTCTACAGCCATTACCACTTTTACTTTTATTAATATGCTGTTTAGTGGTAAGTTTTTTAGCGGGATTATACCCAGCAATTGTTCTTTCAGGTGCTCAAGTCATGGGTATTCTCAAAAAAGGATTTAGATCAACAGGAGGTGATGGTATTTTAAAAAAATCTTTGATTGTAGGTCAATTTGCTATTTCCGTATTTCTTATTATTTATACCATGGTTATTCTGCAACAAATGGATTTTATCCAAAATAAGAAAATAGGATATAACAAAGATCATGTAGTGGTACTTCCTATTGGTAGAAGTATGATGGATAATTTTCAAACTTTTAAAGATGCACTTCAAAATATAAATGGGGTTGAAGCCGTAACTGCATCTTATGAAACACCAGAATTTGTAAAATGGGGAGATGGAGTAACTGTTACTGATGAAAATGGAAAACAAAACATTTCTTTAAGCGCTATGCCCATAGATTTAGATTTTATAAAAACTCTAAATATGGAACTAGCTGCTGGTCGTGATTTTATACCATCAGATTTTGCACTAATGGATACTACGAATAATAGGCATAATTACCAACAGCCATATTTAATAAATGAAACACTAGCGAAACAAATAGGTTGGTCACCAGAAGATGCTATCGGACGTAGTATTGAGAATAGAGCTTTAGGGCCTGTTTTAGGTGTTGTTAAGGATTTTAATTTTGTCAGTCTTCACGAACCTGTTGGACCATTATTACTTTTTTTAGATCGTGATTTTTCTAGAAATTACATGGTGAGAATTAATGGGAATGATGTAGAAGGGGTTATAGACCGTATGGAAACTTTTTGGAATACTCGCATAACAGATCGCCCATTTAATTACCATTTTTTAGATGACGACTTTAACGAGCTTTATGAAGCCGAGCAACGAAGTGCACTTTTATTTAGTGTCGCCGCTGGTTTAGCAATCACTCTTGCTTGTTTAGGATTATTTGGATTAGTAGCATTTACTACTTTTCAACGAACAAAAGAAATTGGAATTCGAAAAATATTAGGAGCTAATTTAGGAACAATCATGTTTCTTGTAAGTAGAAACTTTTTAGTTTTGGTGGCTATTGCTATACTTATAGCATCACCGATAGCATTTTGGGTATCAAAAATATGGTTGCAAAATTTTAGTTACAGAATTGAACCTCAATGGTATCTGTTTTTAATGGCTGCAACCATAACAATACTAATCACTTTACTGACTGTTGGATATCATTCTTTGAAAGCTGCAATGAGCAATCCAACAAAAAGTTTAAGAACCGAGTAGTTATCTTCAATCAAAAAACAAATCATCATGTTTAAAAATTATTTTAAAATAGCATTCAGAAACCTATGGAAGAATAGAACGTTTACAATGCTTAATATTATAGGACTTACTGCTGCCTTTGGTATTGCCATTTTATTAGTGATGTTTTCTATATTTCAATTGTCATTTGACCGTTTCCATGAACAAGGAGATCAAATTTTTCAAGTTTATACGGAAAATAGTACAATGGATGGCATTGAAGCCGATATTTCGATGTCTGAGCCTTTTGCAGCTGCACTTCGGGATGAGGTTAAAGGTGTTCAAAAGATTACACGTTATAACGGTTCTAATATATTATTGAGCTTCAGCGAGAAGCAACTTGTTATGAATAGTGCTTATGTTGATCCTGATTTTTTTGAGATGTTCAGTTTTCCTATCATAAAAGGAGATAAGGAAAATCCAATAACGTCAGAAACCTCAATTGCCATTACCGAACGAACAGCAAAACGAATATTTGGAGATCAAAATCCTATAGGGGAAATCGTCACTATTTTAAGGGATGAAGAAGAAATACCCTTTACCGTTACTGCAATTATAAAAGACTTTCCAAATACAAGTTCCATTGGTTTTGATGTAGTACTGAATTTTAAAAGTCAGGGGCAACATGCTTATGCTAGAACGGTTGGCCGTTGGGATACTGAGAATCATGAAGTATATATGCAACTTTCTAAAGGAGTGACGATAGCAAACTTTGAACAAAGTACCATAGACTTTACAAAACTGCATTATAAGGGTGAAATTGATAATGCTAAGCGAGATGGAATTCAACCGAATGCAAATGGTATTTACAAGCAATTCAAATTGTTGCCTTTAGCTGACCTTAGATTTGCTAACTTTAATCAAGGTTCAGTAACAGTGAATCGCACAATGCCACATCTGGTATTGGGTATTGCAATGCTAATTTTATTTATAGCTTGTGTAAATTTTATAAACATGAGTATCGCCAAAAGTGCACAAAGACTGCGCGAAATAGGCATGCGAAAAACACTTGGAGCGAAAAAAAGACAATTGTTTTTTCAATTTTGGGGAGAAAGTGTTTTGGTTTTTCTAGTATCTATAATCTTAGGTATTTTAATGGCAACTCTTTTATTAAAACCTTTTCAAACCCTCTTTAGTACTCAAGCTTCGTTTGCGATATTGTTACATCCCTTTTTATTACTTACGTTAATTTTAGGTATTGTTTTTATCACTTTAATCGCCGGGGGATATCCAGCAATAATTATGAGCCGTCTTGGTACTTTACAAAGTTTGAAGGGAAAATTAGAATCCAACGGTAAAAACCATTTACGGAACAGCTTAATGGTGGTACAATTTGGGATTGCTATTCTGCTTATTAGTGGAACACTTGTACTATGGAATCAAGTAGAGTTCATGCGAACTAAGGATTTAGGTTTCAATAAAGATCAGGTGATAGCCTTTCCCCTAAACGGTAAGCGTAACGATCAGCAAGCGTTAAAATTACTTCGTGATGTGCTTGAAAACAAACCAAATATAGTTAGCATTACGGCATCTAATAACATTTTGGGTCTTGGTAAGGATGGAACGAGATCTACAAGTGTTTTAGGTTTTGAACATAAAGGTCGTGGAGTGGAAACGCATATGTTAGTCGTTGATGCGGATTACGTGAAAACCTTAGATTTGAACATTATTGAAGGTCGAGCTTTTCGAAAAAACCTTGCTAGTGATAGTCTCTCTGTTGTGATAAACGAGTCAATGGCTAAACAATTAAATGAAGAAGATATATTGAATTCAAAAATATCTCTTGATGAAGTATCTTACGATATTGTAGGTGTTATTAAGGACTTTAATTTTCAGGAATTAGATCAACATATTGCACCTATGACTTTATTTGCTTTACCCAACTGGAATTTACGTAATATTTATGTTAAAGTAACATCGCAAAATTTAGAACAGGCTTATGATGATGTAAAAGCTGCTTGGGCGATTATTGAGCCCAATGCAGAATTTCAAGGCTCATTTTTAAATGAAAATATAGATCGTACTCTAAGCAAGGAGCGCACCATCATTACGATGATTGCAAGTGGTTCAATTTTAGCCATTATTTTAAGTTGTATTGGTTTATTTGCAATGTCCCTCCTTATCGTAGCACAACGTAGAAAAGAAATAGGAATTCGCAAAATTGTGGGTGCCAGTGTTTCACTAATTACGATACTTCTTACCAAAGAATTTTTTAAACTGGTGGTAATCGCTTTTCTAATTGCAACACCAATTGCATGGTTGTCAATGAATACATGGCTACAGAATTATGCCTATCGGATAGAACTTAATATTTGGTTTTTCTTAGCTGCTGGCAGTACGGCTTTAGTTATAGCTATGTTAACCATTGCCGCAAAAACAATTAAAGCAGCAACTTCTAATCCTGTTGATTCCCTGAGAACGGAATAATACTTGGAAGAGATACTGTCCCAACTTCATCATTCAAAAAATGTAGCATCATGATTAAAAATTATTTCAAAATAGCCTGGAGAAATCTTATGAAATATAAGGTTTTTTCTCTTATTAATGTTATTGGCCTTACCATAGGGTTAAGTGCATCGTTTGTGATTGGTTTAATGATTTATTACGATGCAACATTTGATACATTTCATAAAGATGGTAATCGAATCTACAGAGTGGTTTCTGATTTTTATAGTCCAGAAGGTAAGTTCAGTAACTCTGGTGTACCGGTTGCTTTGGTTGATGCTCTTGAAAATAATTCAAATTTTGAAACAGTTAGTGGTTTTTATATTGAGCGGCCTACTAAGGTTGAAAATGGAGCTTTAGATTTAGAATTTAAATGGCCCAACTTTGTCATTTTTACCGATGCTAATTATTTTAAAATTTTTAATTACAAGTTTTTGGCTGGAGATCAGTCTGATGTTTTATCTAGCCCAAATACGGTTATATTAACTGAAAACAGAGCAGCACAGTATTTTCCTAATACAACACCTTCAGATATTATAGGGAAAACCTTGGTCTATAATGATTCTTTACATATTACAGTAACTGGTATAGTTGAGAATTTTAAAGAAAGATCAGATTTTGTATTTGAAGAGTTTATTTCGCATCCTACGATTTTGAAAACCCGATTAAGAGAGAATTTTTTAATAAAAAGTTGGGATTGGACTTCTTCTGATTCTCAGCTATTTGTAAAAGTTAGTCAATCGGGTAGTTTGGATACAGTTCAAAAACGACTAGATGATTTAGCAAAAGAACATCAAGATGAAGAATCTAAAAAAATTGGAAGCGAACAAAAGTTTGGTTTACAGCCTCTTTCAGATATTCATTTTAATGAAAATTATGGTATTTATGACTGGACCAAAGGCCAAGCTAGTAAGCCCTTATTGCGAAATTTAGCTTTAGTAGCCTTATTTTTATTGTTATTGGGCTGTATTAATTTCATCAATTTAAATACAGCCCAAGCATCACAACGGGCTAAGGAAATAGGAATTCGTAAGACACTAGGAAGCTCAAGAAGTCAGCTTATAAGACAGTTTATGGGCGAAACGTTTTTACTAGTTTTTATCTCGGCATTATTGTCTTTAATACTTTCAAAATGGCTAATTATTGTATTTTCAGATTTTGTACCAGAAGGGTTAAGTTTTGAACTTTTTAAAAGGCCCATAATTATAGTAGGAATTATTGTTTTATTACTATTTGTAACGCTTTTATCAGGTTTTTACCCTGCGTTAATTTTATCAAAATTTAATACCGTATCAGTTTTAAAAAATCATTTATCAGTTGGTGATAAAAAAGTGAAATTACGTAAGTTCTTAACCATATTTCAGTTCTCTATAGCTCAGGTATTCATAATTGCTACCTTGTTAGTAGGTCAACAAATAAACTTCCTTCTGAATAAAGATATGGGCTTTAAAACTGATGCTATTATTTCCGTTTATAGTCCAAGGAGTGAAAGGGAAATTGCCAAAAAAGAATTGTATGCAGAAAAGCTCAAAGCTATTCCAGCTATAAAAAAAATTAGTATTGGCGGACATCCACCCGCCTCTTTTTCAACAAATGCTTCTTATGCTCAATACATTGATGGTGACAAAGAAATTCAATCTGAATTGCAGTTTATTTTTGGTGATACAGCATACTTAGATCTCTTTGGTATAAACCTACTGGCAGGGCGCTCCTACACAAATGATACCATTAAAGAAATTATAATCAATGAAACATATTGCAAAATTTTAGGTTTCAAGACACCAGAAGAGGCTATAGGAAAACGTATTACGTTCGATGTTGATTTGATACCAATAGTAGGGGTGATGTCAGACTTTAATCAACGTTCATTGCATTCAACTATAAAACCAATGGCGTTGCGCGGAGATTGGGATCGACCAGATTGGAGTCAGTTCCAAGCAATTCACATCGCACTTCAAAATGAAGCTGTTGGAGATTTTAAAAGTACACTTACTAAAATTGAAAACACCTATAAAACAGTATATTCTGAAACAGATGATTATAGAGTCGAGTTTTTAGATGAAACCATTCAAAAGTTTTATAATCGAGAACAAAAAGTATCTAAACTCTTAAATTGGGCAACAGGATTGTCTATTTTAATAAGCTGTTTAGGTCTTTTAGGATTGGTAATTTATACTACAAATAGACGTGTAAAAGAAATTGGTGTACGTAAAATTTTGGGTGCGTCACTAGTTCAAATCAATACATTACTATGTAAAGAATTTTTGGTATTGGTCGGTATTGCATTTATTGTAGCATCACCCATAGCTTGGTATAGTGTTCACAGTTGGCTTCAAGACTTCGCTTACAAAACAAACATTAGTTTATGGGTGTTTTTAGTTAGTGGATGTGCAATGATATTTTTTGCCCTTCTCGTGATTAGTATAAAAACGCTGCAAGCAGCCAATGCTAATCCTGTGAACTCTTTACGTTCAGAGTAATTCAATAACCAAATACTTCTAACCTGTTCATTTACGAACAAGAAGTGTATCAAATTCGAACAGTCTTTATGGAAAAATTATGTACAACTATCTGTTTTATAGTGTTTTATGTTTTTGGCATCATATTCACTATACAAAGTTTAATGGTAATTAGTTTCAACCAATGATGAGTATGATATTAAACTATTTAAAAATAGCATTCAGAACTTTATTAAAAAATAAAGGCTACAGTTTTCTGAATATTTTCGGACTGGCCATAGGCATTACTTGTGCCAGTTTAATTTTTCTTTGGGTTGAAGATGAGATGAGTTTTGATTCGAACTTTCCAAAACAAGATGAAGTTTATTTTGTATCTACACATCAACAATACGATGGAGAATGGCGAACATTTGGTTCAACACCTGGGCCTCTGGCTAATGACATGAAAACTGAAATTCCAGGAATTCTAAAAGCGACACGTACAAAACAAAGAGACTTTTTATTTGCCGTTGGTGATAATTCTATCAATAGTTCTGGTCGTTATGTTGATGCAGATTTCTTTGATATTTTCAGTCTTAACTTTATTGAAGGAAACAAAAATGAGGCTTTTATGAATCCTGAAGCCATTGTTATCACTAAGGAAATGGCAGACCAACTTTACGGGGCTAATACAAAAGTGTTGGGTAAAACTTTAAAAGTGAATGACGCTGAAAACTATCTCATAACAGGTGTAATAGATAATTTACCTAAGAATGTTACCTACACTTTTAATTGGGTTGCGCCTTTTGATCGATATATTAAAGGTGTAGAATGGATGGCAGAATATGGAAATTTTTATGCCGATACTTTTGTCGAACTTTCTTCAGAAGCAAATTTTGAAACTGTAGATGCTCAAGTACGAAATTTAATTGAAAAAAAGACTGGAGATAATGAATCAAGAGCATTTTTACATTCTATAAAAGACTGGCATTTACGAAATAATTTTGATAATGGAATACAGGTAGGAGGGCGCATTGATGCTGTCCGCTTATTTACCATTATTGCCTTAATAATTTTGTTAATAGCCTGTATTAATTTCATGAATTTATCTACAGCAAGAAGCGAAAAACGTGCTAACGAAGTTGGTGTTCGCAAAGCCATGGGTTCTGGTCGCTCAAGATTAATTATTCAATTTATAACTGAGTCATTAATTTTAGCTTTTATGGCCAGTTTAGTTAGTGTGTTGTTGTTATTTATTTTGTTACCACAATTTAATTTACTTATAGAGAAAGATTTAGTTTTAGGAATAACGCAACCTTTGCACATCAGTATCTTATTGGGGATTACGTTTATTTGTGGAATCTTTGCTGGTATTTACCCCGCATTTTATCTCTCTTCTTTTAAACCGGTTGAGGTTCTAAAAGGTTTAAAAGTTACTCATGGTTCAGCAACATTTATTAGAAAAGGATTAGTTGTTGGTCAATTTACTATTTCAATTGTTTTTATTATTTGTACTATTTTGGTATATCAACAAATTCAGCATGTAAAAAACAGAGATATTGGTTATAATAAAGATCAATTAATTTCAATGAAAGTGAATGGTACAATGATTGAGAAATTCTCAGTTATAAAACAAGACTTACTAAGCACAGAAGCAATAAAAAGCGTTGGTTTAAATAATTCTGGAATTTTAGATGGAGGGAATAATGGTTCTGGATTACAATGGACCGGTGGCACAAATACCGAAGATGTGTTGATTTCCTTTAGATATATCAATTCAGATTTTTTAGAAACAACAGGAATGCAACTTTTAGAAGGTCGTGGTTTTAGCGAAAACAGAGCTAAGGACAGTTCAAGCGTTCTAATTACAGAATCATTTGCAAAATTAATGGGACAAGGAAGTGCTATAGGTAAAAAGGTAACCAGAGGTGATACTTATACTGTTGTTGGTGTAGTTAAAGATTTTTTGTATGATGATATGTATGGTAAGAGTGATCCCGTGCTATTTTTTAATTATCTCGGAGAATCAAGCTTTATGTATCTCAAAACTAATCCAGAATTTGCAACCAGTAACATATTATCTAAAGTTGAAGAGGTTATGAAAAAACATAATCCAGCGTATCCTTTTCAGTACACTTTTGTTGATGATAGCTTTAATGCCAAATTTAAAAGTGAACAACTCCTTGGTACGCTTTCTCAGCTATTTGCTTTATTGGCTATTCTTATTTCTTGTCTGGGACTTTTTGGATTGGCAGCTTATACTGCAGAACAACGTAGTAAAGAGATTGGAGTACGTAAAGTTTTAGGTGCAAGTGTTTCAGGTATTGTAAAATTATTGTCTAAAGACTTTTTAAGGCTTGTTGGTATTTCAATTTTAATTGCGATTCCAATAGCTTGGTATGCTATGCAAAGTTGGTTAGAAGATTTTGCCTATCATATTGAAATTAACTGGTGGATTTTTGCTCTTGCTGGTGTGGTGGCTATTTTGATTGCTTTGGTTACGGTTAGTTTTCAAGCTATTAAAGCGGCATTAGCTAACCCTGTAGATAGTTTAAAAACAGAGTAAGAATCTATTAAAATAATTAAGTAGGATAAGAGACTATTTTAAAATAGCTGGAGAAACACGATTACGTTATAAAGAAAATGCTGAGATCGAAAAGGGACTAAGTTTTGGAGATTATCAAATACAGAGAATAGACTAATTATTAAATCATCACATCAAAAAAATGGAAAATATCTTATTAAAAATAAGCGAAGCATCGAGGACCTTCAATGCAGGTAGCAAAAAAGTAAAAGTCCTTGATACTATTGATTTATCCGTTAAGGAAGGCGAATTCATTTCACTTATGGGGCCATCGGGTTCAGGAAAATCCACGCTCTTGAACTGTATTGGAATGTTAGATAGTTTTACAGAAGGAAGCTACACCTTTTTAGACGAGCCAGTTCATAGCATGAAAGAAAAAAGCAGATCAAAATTATATAAGGAGTATATAGGTTTTGTATTTCAGGCCTATCATCTTATTGATGAATTAACCGTTTATGAAAACATTGAAACCCCATTGCTTTATAAAAATGTGAAATCTGACGATAGGAAGGGCTTGGTGGCGGATATGCTAGATCGTTTTAACATTGTTGGTAAAAAAGATTTATTTCCTGTTCAGTTAAGCGGAGGTCAACAACAGCTGGTAGGTATTGCGCGTGCATTAATTGGAAAGCCAAAATTAATTCTCGCAGATGAACCTACTGGAAATTTGAATTCGAAACAGAGTGATGAAATAATGCAACTATTTGCTCAATTGAATAAAGAAGGTGTAACGATAATACAAGCTACACATTCTGAGAGTAATGCATCTTATGGCTCACGAATTATTAATCTATTAGACGGTAGGATAGTCGAATAACAATAAAGAAATCATGTACTACAAATCTTTAATTTTTACCATTATATTTTTAATGGGATTGGGCGGATATGCTCAAAATAAAGCGAAGGATAGCTATACTTTGGCCGAATGTATTTCCTTAGCGCTACAGAATAATCTTGATTTAAAATCAACAAATTTACGAGCGAATACCGCAAAGGTGAATTACCAACAATCAAAGGCCGATTTTTTACCTAGTATTAATGGAAATTTTAATTTAGGAGTTAATGATGGTAGGAGTATCGACCCTTTTACCAATGATTTTATTACTCAAGAATTAACCTTCTCAAATTCAGGTTTGAGTCTAGATGTAACTATTTTTAATGGCTTTCGTTTGCTAAACGCGGCCAAACAAAATCAGTTAAATAAAAAAGCATCGGAGTTTGACATTGAAGCTGCTAGACAGGACTTAATATTGAATGTTACATTAGCTTACCTTCAAGTTTTAAATGCTAAGGATGTTTTGAAATTGACCAAAACACGATTAGAAACAACAAAACAGCAGCTGAAAATTCAAGAAGATTTTTATGAAAATGAATCAGGGAATCCAGCTGATTATACCGATATATTAGGACAGATAGAGAATGATGAAACTAGTATTTTAACAGCTCAGACTGGTTTAAATAATGCTGAATTGGGCCTAATGCGACTCTTAAATTTAAAGGAGCGTACAGGTATTAATACAAACGATCTTATTTCAGGTTTTGAATTATACCCATTATCTGCAGATCAAGTTTATGAAGAAGCCCTTGAAAACTTAGCTTTGTTTAAAGCAGGAGAATTAAGAATAGAAGCTTCAAAAAAAGGAATGAATGTTGCGAGATCTCAATTTGTGCCTGAAATAGCTTTTTTTGGCGGTATAAATACTAATTATTCTAGTGCGGCTCAAACATTTGTGTCAACAGGTTCAAGTATCATGGAGACAGGTGATTTCGTAACAGTGGACGGTCAAGATTTGCCTATTTTAACTGAACAAGTCTCTTTCTCTTCACAGAATATAAGCTTTAGAGACCAACTAGATAACAATTTGAATACGGTTGTAGGTGTGGCAGTCAGAGTGCCACTTTTAAATGGTTTTAAAGCTAAGAACGATGTTGGTTTAGAAAAAATTAGGGTAGAGGAGTCAATTTTGGAATTGGAGCGAATACAGTTAGATATTAAAAATGTAATTTTTCAGGTTCATTTTGATATGGAAGTAGCTTATAAACGTCATCAAAGTTTGGTAAAACAGGTGGAGGCTTATGAAGAATCGTACCGTATAAATGATATAAGATTTAATAGTGGTGTGTCGAACTTTTTAAATTATGTGACAAGTAAAAATAATCTAGATAATGCCAAAGTGAATTTAACGAATGCTAAATACGACTACATTTTACGAACTAAAGTTTTAGAGTATTATCGTGGACTGGAATGATGATAGGTTTCAGATTTCCAAGTACAAAGTTTCAAACGATCAAGAAGCATAAACTTTAAATTTTTTGAAATATCTAATTGAATACCATACTATCTTGAATTTTTGTTTTGATCATTATTTTTAAAATTTAATGAAATAAGAATACATACTACGAAATGGTTTTATTTTTTCATGAATAAACTCCATTGGAAAAATAAGCAGTTCTAATTAAGAGAAGCTTATATACCGATAAGAAAACTAACTTTCCTTTTGAAGGAAATTCTGTCTAAGTCCAATTTCACTTGACCAATTATTCCATCGAAAATATGGTACGATGTCAAATTCCTTTTCAATTTTCTGTTTTACATTCCAATCCCCTTTGCATCTTATTAAATTAGGATATTTTCTTTTCATAAGCCATTCAGTACATTCCTCTACATTTCGTAAAAACTACATTTCGAGAAAAGAACTTCATTAATAAAGGTCTTGGACACAATGCTAAACTTTTATAGTTCCACTTCACTTAATCCTGCCAGAAAGGGGCAGGAAGATTACGTTCCCAATATAAAGGTTTAGCATTAAGTCCGCCTAAAAAATCTAGTTGCATTTTGTTATGCTTCCCGTGATTTTATATTTCACCACGAGTTTAGATTTAGCTCCAAATCCATCACAGCTCTACCATTTTTTGCCAGCAAAATTACAAGATTCAAATTTGAACGACAGCATAATCAGGCTCACTTCAATTATGCTCCGCATAAACTCGTTCGCACTTTTTATATGTCTCTACAAACTTGAATATTGAAGCGCATCTAGCAACAAAAAGAAGGTAACAGTGACGGCTCTATAGGAAGTAAATCTAAAATCAATCTTATGAAATCTTACAAAATCAACAAAAAGGAAGCAGCACAAAAAAGAAAAAAAAGAAAGGAAAACGCTCTGGATATAATAAGTAAATCATTTTTTAAAAATATAAAGGCAAACTATCTGAAGGGTTCAGATGGGGTTTTATTAATCAAGTCTGATGTTATCAGGCTATAAATTATTTAGTTATGGGTACAATAAAAAATCATGTACAGTTAATTGGAAACGTTGGACAAGATCCAAACATTACAAATTTAGATAACGACAAGAAGGTAGCTCGTTTTTCTATCGCTACCAATGAAAGCTATAAAAATAGCAAAGGCGAAAAAGTTCAGAATACCGACTGGCACACCATCGTGGCGTGGGGTAAAACTGCTGAAATTGTTGAAAAATTCGTAAAGCAAGGAAAGGAGTTAGGAGTAACTGGAAAACTCAGAACTCGAAACTACACCACCGAAGATGGTAGCGAGCGCTATGTGACCGAAGTAGAAGCAAGAGAAATTCTTTTACTTGGAAGCAAAAACGATAAGTAAAGCTTAGGAAATTTAAAGGGCGTCCCCGAAATTAAACGCCCTTTTTTTTTAAGTATTTAGTTCAATATTAACCTTTTAAAGAGCAAATAATGAAAGCGCAAAGTAATGAAATTAAAGAAAACTTACAACATTTTAACGGTACAGAAATGTTTTATCAAATACCAATATTACGAACCCGATTTACGGATGGACTAAAATATTTGTCCGAGGTCGCAGCATGCTTTTGGCTGATTACTGATACTTCTGTAATTGCAAAAGGCTTAATGACTAGAAGTGAATTTGTAACCATAGACTTTAAAAGATTGTCTAAAGAAAAACAAGATTTGACAGGTTATGAAGCAGAGATTATTTATTCCGATGGCAATGATACTATTCTCGAAAAACACAGGTATAGCGTAACCGATTTTCCACTCGATGAATTACGCTTATTTTTTGTCAATAATACCTTAATGCTTCCCAGCGAATATTAAAAGAATTTATATAATCTAAATTATGGTATATCTTATTTTTTCAGACCTAAACGAGGAAGCTCAATACCGACTTTTGGAAGCTTCAAAATAAGATGTGGAACGAAAATTTGGCGTTAGCATTCGAAAATACGTAACCGAAAATTATACTTTTTTTAAAGCGATGATTTAAAAAGATTGCCTTGAGTTAAGTCCAAGAGAAATCGAAATCAAGTAATATAAAATTTATTTTCATATAAGTATATTCTTAATATTTGAGTTTACGTCGTTTTAAATATCAGCACAAAAAACCTTTGAGCAATCAGAGGTTTTTTTATAGAAAAATTCCTTTTAGAAAAGTAACATCTGACGTTCTATCTGCTCTTTTTTTGAATTTCCATACGTTTTGAAATCATTTAAGAATATTTGAAATCATTCGCCATTTTTGTTTTTTAAACCTTTCCTATAACTTTAAAGAAGCAGGTATTATCTGTTTCGGGCCTTGAAAATATACTTCAATGGTTTGAGAATTTTTGGTCCCTGCGGGACGAAAATCGAAAAGCAAGAGGGTAACACGCTACGCGGTGTTACAATATTCGATTTTCTCTTCAATCCCTTGCTATGAAAGGGATTGACGGTAATAAGTTAGTGGATTGAAATCTGCTTTATCACGGAAAATACGGCTGAGCCCAGTAAAATCAACAAATTTATCACGGAAAAATGGATCAAGGATATGAAAAGGAACATTTTGAGAGTCTTAGTATAAAAAGTTCTGTGGCTAAAAAATTTAGAAAGTATTGTAAAACAATTTCTAAATCCCAATCCATGACACTAAGACATATGGTGAATTTTTTTGAGTTGAATGGGGTTTCGCCAGAGGACAACTTAGGGACAACAATCACCTCCCTAAAAAGACAAATAACACAACGCACTAGTGCCGTGATTGCCATCATTAAAAATATAGAAAAAATACACCATCAACCTACAACGGCCATCCTACAATCGTTATTTGAAGAAACAGCCAATCTTGAAAAAGAAGAGGAAGTCTTTGATTTTGAGCCTCCGGAACTTAGCTCCGAGAATGATGAATTAGAATATTTTAAAAAAGCATATCGTCAATCCCAGGAAGCAAATCAGCAAAAAAATCAAGCCGCAGAAGCACTGTTCAAAAAACTTGTTTTTGTTCGAAATAGTTTTGGAAATGGACATTTTAGATTAAACATGACCAAAGAACAAATTGCACTTTTAAAACAAAAATTAACGGATGTACATCACGATAACAGCCCAGAAATCAGGTTCTAATTATTCAACTTCGGTAGCTGATTTTGTAGCGTATCTGGAAAAGGAAAATGAAGGGAAGATTATGGAAGAACAGGAACACTTTTTTAATCATTTTGGTGACAAATTTTCAAGTCACGAGGTTATTCAGGATATAGACACTAATACAGCAAAACTAAAAAAAACAGAACCTCGATTTTATACCATTACAGTGAGTCCGAGTAAAGCAGAATTAAAACAGTTGCAAAATAATCCTGAGGCCTTAAAAGAATATACCAAGGCTATAATGGAAGATTACGCCAAAGCTTTTCATAGAGAAATAGAAGGGAAGCCAATCACCGTCACCAATATCAAATATTACGCAAAAGTAGAACATGAACGGAGCTATAAAGGCACCGATAGAATCATACAAGAAAACGCGCCTTTCCGCAAAGAAATAGTGCGCCTAAAAAACGAAATACAAGAAATAAAAAGTGGAACGCGAGAGGGAAGCATTCAAACTCGAAGTCAAAGGATCAACCAACTCTTAAAAGAAGCGCCGCATAAACGAAATGGTAAGCTTATTGTGCAAGGTATGGCAAAAGAAGGGGCACAGTCTCATATTCATATTATTGTGAGTAGAAAGGATCAATCTAACCGTTATAGCTTGTCTCCTGGAAGTAAACACAAGGCTTCAGAAACCATGTTGCATGGAAAACTAGTAAAACGTGGTTTTCATAGGGATGCATTTTATGAAAATGCGGAGAAAAAGTTTGATGCCTTATTCAAGTATGACCGAAATTATGTAGAAAAATATGCATCTCGGAAAATGTTTATTAAGGATACTAAACAATACTACACCAATATCATGGGACTTCCAGCCAATGAAAAAGCGATAGCATTTCAGTTATTAGGAAAGGCAGGGTTGCATACTTCCTTGATGAATATTCCAACTAATAGGGTGCAATTGGTATTGAAAGCTGTACAGTATTTAAAACGAGGTATTGGAAAAGCCATTGAATCCGGATCTATTGGAATATGAATACAAGCCTTATCAATAGTTTTTTATATACTTTAATACCCTTACTTATCTCGAGTATGCTTTGGGTTTTATTCTTTTTTAACGACGAGAACACTATAATAGCTAAGAAGTACCGGGTCTTTTTCAAACTAAAGTACGGACGTTTAAAAATTGCGAACCTCAAAAGAGGTATTTCTATTATCGGTTCTGCCGGGAGTGGAAAAACAGAAAGTGTGGTGTTTAACCTTTTACAGCATTTGAGTACTCATGATTTCTGTGGAATCATTCACGACTATAAAGATTTTGAATTAACAGAAATAGCTTATCCACTATTTAAAAATAAAAAAGAGCTACAATTCTATACGATTTCCTTTGATAAAATACATGGTAGAGTAAATCCTATTGCTCCTAGATACTTACCGAATGAAGAAAGCGTCAATGAATTGGCTCGTGTGCTTATCGATAATTTATTGGAACATGGCGATCAAATGAATGCAACGTCACGCTTTTTTAACGATGCCGTCGAAGGTTTATTAGCTGGGCTTATTTGGAAATTAAAAACAGCCTATCCCGAGTTATGCACCCTGCCACACGTTATTGCCATATTTCAAACCATGAGTACTAAAAAATTAATTGCCTTTTTAAGTTCTGACCTAACTTCAAAAAGTATGGCGAGTGCTTTTATTAATGGCATAGAATCAGAAAAACAAACAGCAGGGGTAAAGAGTACCCTCGCCAATGCCTTTAAAAAAATAAGCTCCCAAAGAATGTTTATGGTGCTATCAGCAGACGAAGTACCTTTAGATGTAAATAATGATGCCAACCCTGGGGTTATTTCGATGGTAAATAATCCGAAATATGAAAGTGCTTATGCTCCTATCATTGCTACCATTATACATACGGTCATCAAACAGATGAGTGTGAGGCACAGACGTTCTGCTTTCGTTTTGATGGAAGAAGCACCCACCATTAAGCTCTTAAATATGCATCGAATTCCTGCCACCCTTCGCAGTTATGATATTGCTACCATCTACGTAATGCAAGACAAAATACAAAATGATATGCTCTATGGGGATAAGGCTAGTAAAGCCATCTTAAGTAATCTTTCGTATCAGTTTTTTGGAAAAGTAAATGATCCAGATACGGCTAGGTATTATGAACAATTTTTTGAACTCATAAAAATACCTACGAAAAGTGTGAGTAGGAGTAGTGGTCTTACTTTAGATAGCAGGATTACAAAAGGGGAGAAGGAAGTGGCAAAACGAAGGGCAGCTATTTTTTTTCGATTACAGCAGGGAGAATTTGTAGCTTTTGCCGATGGAAAGGATAGAAAAGTAAAATTTAAACTTCAGAAAATTGAAAAGGAAGTGCCACCGATTAAAGTTCACTATTCCAATACCGAATTACAGTTGAATTTGATACGTATTTATCGGGAGGTGAAAACAGTACTAGGCTAATTTTTAGAGATAGAATTTTATTTTAAAAAAGTATGTAGTGGTTTGTTCATAGTGTTGATTATTAATATTTAGAAGCTAAGCATAGTTTAATATATATTAAAAAATAATTGTATATTTGCATGAATATTTAATTATAAATAATGCAAAATGGTATAGATTTTGTCGTTGTAATAATTATAAAGGTAGAATTATGAGTAAGGTAGAGGAATTAACAAAACATTTAAGGCGAGGGAAAGTATATCGAAGGTCAGAGCTAGAACTTTGGTCCAATGCGGTTGATCGTCATATCGCAGAACTTTTAGCCGATAAAACACTTCAGAGACTTTCTCCTGGACTCTACTATTATCCTAAAATGACGGCATTTGGGGTAGCACCTCCGGATGAAGAAACGCTAGTACGTAGTTTTTTGAAAGAGGATGATTTTTTATTATTGTCCCCAAATGCATACAATACCTTGGGAGTTGGTACTACACAATTGTATAATAAACGCCTAGTATATAATCATAAAAGGCATGGGAAATTTGTATTAGGAGGGAGAACATTTTTTTTTCATAGGAAACCTCGCTTTCCCAAAAAATTAACTACGGAGTTTTTAATGGTGGATTTAGTAAATAATCTAGATACTCTCGCAGAAGATCCTAATGAAGTGCTAACTAATGTGAAACAGAAGGTAAAAAAAATGAACACAACAAAACTACAGAAAGCAGTAAAAAACTATGGTGGGGTACAAGCAAAAAAGATTTTTAGAACTCCCATAAGTCGTTAAACTGCCTTTACATGACTAAAAACTATCTTCATGAGCGCCCTGATTTTATTGATTTATTGCGAATTATTGAACAAGAAACAGATATTCAAATTCAATTAATTGAAAAGGATTACTGGATAATGCATGTGCTGTATGGTCTTAAAAAGCAAGGTCTTGATTTTGAATTGAAAGGGGGCACCTCTTTATCTAAAGGCTATAAAATTATCCATCGATTTTCTGAAGATATTGATATTCATATCAAACCTCCGATGGCCTTAAAAGTGAATGAAAATCCCAAGAACACCAAAGAAAATAGTGTTCAATCTCGCAAGAATTTCTATGATTGGCTTGCTGCATATATCAAAATTGATGGCATTGTAAAAGTAGAAAGAGATCCTGCTTTTGACGATGAATCTTATTATCGTAGTGGTGGAATTCGACTTTTCTATGAGGCTAAAACTGGAAATTTGGAAGGCATCAAAGATGGAATATTATTGGAAGCGGGTTTTGATACCGTAACCCCAAACACACAGCTTCTCATAAGTTCTTGGGCATTTGATAAAGCGAATCATACTTCAGGTATTACTTTTAAAGACAATAAAGCTTATGATGTTGTATGTTACCATCCTGGCTATACTTTTGTCGAAAAACTGCAAACAATCGCTACGAAGTACAGACAAGAGCAAAATGGAGGACCACCACGAGCAAATCTAATGCGTCAGTATTATGACGTGTATTGTTTGTTAACCCTAAAAGAAGTTCAAAATTTTATAGGAACGTGTTTGTATCTGGTTTGTTACGTGTTTAAGTACGTAATTTAGCAAATAAAAACCGAATAGAAATCCGCGAGGATTTTCGTAAGTAGGCTAGAACTAGCCATAAATCATATGCGGTTTTGTGCAAAGTTTTTATTTGATATATTTGTTTGAATAATGAGTATATAATAATATTTAAATGCAATTACTTCATACTATTGAAGATGTTCATAAAGTTTTTGACACTCAAGGAAGTAGCCCGCTACTTGTAACTTGCGATGATTTCAGAGATTGGGTATGTAAGTATGATAGGTTCCCTAAATATTTGTTTAACGAGTTGATAGCATCTGAATTTGCTAGAATATGGGGAATTAAAACACCCGAAACTTGTTTTATTAATGTTAAAAGCGAACATATACCAAATGAAAAATTCCCACAATTACAATTAGGTTGGTTTGAAAAGGAATGTTTCGGGTCTTTGTATTTAGAAACTTCTAAAGAATTGGACCACACTATGGTGTCAATATTTGGGGAAAAATCTTTTAGGGATAAAATATCTGATAAGACGGATTTTTTAAAAATAGCATTATTTGACATTTGGACAGCAAATGAAGATAGAAATTATAACAACTTTAATTTACTGTTATATGTTTCTCCAGATAAAATAAATTTTTTCTATGCAATCGACCACGTAAACATTTTTAATTCGACTTTTCTTGATTATGGAATAGCAGAATTGACTGAAGATGATTCAATAATTAAGACTGATATAGCTAAAATTTTATTTGGAAAAGACAGGAAATTAACAGACATTGTGAATAACTTGGTTGAAATGTTATACATTTGCACCAAAGAATGTGAAAATAAGTTGGACGATATTTTAGATTTAGTTCCCGACTCTTGGAACATTGATAAAGTCTTAATTAAGCAAAGAATTATCGATAATTTATTTTCTGATGATTGGAAAAATCAATGTGAATTAAACTTTAGAGAGTTTGTGCAATCTTTTGTAGCTAATTAAAATGAAAACTATTTATTCAATACTTTACGTTAATTTGAATACTACTCTTAATGAAAGAGTTAGTATAGGCGTTCTTGTGTCTAATGGTTTGAAAAATTATTTTAAGTTCTCTTCAGATAAACTTTCAGCTTTTAAAGGTATTTTAAATAATGAAAGGTATGGTTTAGTTAAAAGTTACCTTAAGTCAATTAATAAGGAAATTTGTTCTGATAATATAGTTGACTCTGATAAATTATTTATTAGAAGAGATTTTAAGAATGATTGGATTAATGAGAGTTATTTAGTTTATCTTTCTAGATATTCAAATAATATTATTCAATTTTCTGAACCGAAGACTATTGATGTAGATTTAAATGATAAAACATTTAAAAGAATTTTTGAAAAATATATTTTTAAATTTTCTGAAGACACAAATGTTGAACCTGAATTTAATGTTCATTCTATAGTCAAAAAGCAATTATTTCCGAAAATCCAAGAGAAAGTTAACATTGAAAAGACATTGACATCTGATGAATTTGAAAATTTGTTTGCGCCAATAGATATAGATTTTATAGGTGTAAACGGAATACCTGTAGCTGGTCAAACAATTGACTTTGAAAAAAGTCATTATTATCTTGAAAATGATGTTACTCGATTTGTGTCTTTAACAAAAGCTATAGAATTAGAAGGTGACTCAAGAGGAAAGTATTTTGTTTTGGGAAGAGAACCTCAAAAGAGAATAAATAAAAACCATCTGCTTTGGGAACATATTAGAGATACTGAATTTCTAGAGTTTGTTGATGTTAGCGAAGTTGGAATTATTGAAGATTATATTCAAAATAATAATGTTAGACCTTTTTTTGATTAAAATTTGAGACATTAACAATTCAGATTGCTTTACTTTTTTTTTCAGAATTTCTGATTGATATTATTTGCTAAATTCTTAAAGCTTACCGTAATTTTAAATTTTGCACAACACCGGAATATCACGAGCATAAAAAAGTTCGCTTTCCTAAAGTGGATTTGGAGATTCCTATTTCAAAAAATGAGGCTTTTTTATTAAACGATATGGAAATCAGAGAAGCCTTTAAAAAAAGATATAATGCCACCGCATCACTTTATTATGCTGGACAACCTAATTTTGACGAACTGTTGGTTCGAATTAAACAGCATATTGAACATTTATAAAAAATCTCTCCTTTAAATTACTTTACGTTATAATTTTTATCAAAAAAATTTTGAATCTCAATAAAGTGGATAAAAGAAGCAATAAATCATTCCGAAATTAAAAGCTGCATGACACAATAGTGCTCCCAAAACTAAGCTTGAACGCTTTCTGAATTCGTAAAACAAGATACTGATGCAAAACATGCTTATAACCCATATCAGTGTTGGCACAAGCAAGAACTTCCATTGTTTATTAATAAAAACTAAACTAAAGTGAGAAATATGAACTAGTGCAAAGTACAAGCTATCTATGAATGAAGCTTTTCTACGGCTAATGGAATTAGTAAAAATTAAATGCTTATGGTTACATTTTCAGTACAAATGAAAATTAGATTTTAGACTGAACACATGGCTTGTTAATAGTTCTTTAAAAAACAAAACATCTCTAGGATATGTGATTCAAAAAGAAATACCTAAAATAATTATACTTCTACTTTGCTGAAAGTAAATTTGTTCCAAAATCCTAATTTCGTTTCGAGTTATAAGCTTTTCTTAATCTTTATTTTTAGTACTTTTAGATTTAAAAAAAAGGATATTATGGTTTGGATCTTTACCCCTAAACTACTTGCTTATGAAATAATTTTTCATAAGAGGTTTGCCTTATACACAACCGTAAAACTTACAATCTTCACTATTTTATTTTTTCTAATTACCTGGAATAGTGCTTTATATTCTCAGAAAGTGACCTATAACCATATTGTAGAAAGCTTAAACAGTGATACTAAAAAAGTTAAGCAACTCTTTGAAAACTATATATCCTCAAATCCAGCCAATTTAAAAAATAGCAAATATTGGAGTTTAGAAGAACAGAGGAGTAACAATAAATTTGACTTTCTGGAAAGTGAGTTTCAACCTTCTTTGTATATGGGCCTTCCAGTTCATGTATTAAGCATAAAATCGATACATGGACTTTATGAAATAAAAGCTCAATTTTCTTACTGCAAAGAAGATGGTACTCCTTATATTTTAGCCATCGTGAATTACTATGCTAAAAAAGAAAATGGAGAATTCAAATTATTCAATGCCTTATCTATTAATAAATTAGATTGGAATTGCACAAACCTTGGCTTAGTTGATTACTACTATCCAAAGTACTATCATTTCGATATTAAAAAAGCTGAAGAATTGAACTTATTTATGCAAAAAATATGTAAAAATTTGGATGTAAAACCAAAACCGTTCGAATACTATATGGCCGACGATTACGATGAAATTCAAACTTTAAAAGGAATAGATTATTATATTGGAATGGGGGGAGAGGCTAGTCCTAAAGGTAAAGCCAGCGATAATAAGGCGTATTGCGGGGGGCTTGGAGAAAATTATTTTCATGAGGTGTTTCATGTTCAAATTGATGAAAGTTATCCCAACAAGCATTTTTGGGTTTCCGAAGGTTTGGCGACGTTCTTAGGTGGAAGTCGAGGAAGGGAACTAGAATGGCATTTAAAAAAGGTAAATGCCTACTTGTTGAAACATCCTGAATTAAATCTTAATGATTTACTGGACCTCAAAAATATGGACGAATTGACTAGCTTTCACTATGCCATAGGAGGCTTTTTAGCTCGAAGTATTTATGAGAAGGGTGATTGGGCCATGATTAAGGATTTTATGAACAGCGGTTCCGAAGATCAAAATTATTATGAGGCAATTGAGAAATATTTAGGTATTAAACGAACACAACTTAATGACTACTTAAGAAAAGAAATAAAAGCTAGCCTTCAAAAATAAATGTATTAGACAAACTTTGTTCGAGTTTATTGTACTATTGGTGATACGAGTTTAATGGCACATAACTGTATGAATTAAATAGTTTAATTTGTAATCATAATACTATGAAATTTTAGTTCGTTGCCCTTGAGATAAAACCTTATTAATAATGAAAAAATTATCAAAATTTATTTTATCAATTATTATAATCCTTGGGCTGTCAGGAAATGCCCAGACCAACTTTTTAATGAAATCTTGGCAACAGCAAGTGAAACCAATCGATACGAAGTACGTAAGCCTTAGTTTTAGGGAAAATAGGAATGAACTAGGGCATAGCTTTTATCCTTGGCAACAAACTAGCTATCAAAGTGAAGGTCAAATTTGGAGTAGTTCTAATGAATTTGGAAAACTTGACACATTGAAAACCTTACAAGGTGATTATACTTCAAAGATGTTATTGAAGAAGGATCAAATGCTTTTTTTGGAATTTGGCGGGAAGGATCTTTTTAAAGTAACGAACCAAATGTTCGAGGACCATAATTTTAAAATTGCACGATATTTACCAACTAGAATTTTAAATTATTTTACTTTAAAAAAAATAAAAATTGACAATGAAAGTAATGAACAGTTTGCTATCTATAAAACAGTGATCAACAAGACAATTGTAAAGTTATACATTGACAAATCTAATAACCTTTTAACTAAAATTACAACGCTGAATGATGATGAACTTTTTGGTGACGTTTTAACAACATACACCTATTCCAATTATATAAAAATTAAAAATTTAAGCTTGGCATTGGATATAGAGATTAAAAAAATTGACGGAAAAATTTTCGACCAAGTACATTTGAGTAATGCTACAATTACCGACATTTTACCCAATTTATTAGAAAGGCCTACTGATTATAAATTAGAGGACGAAGTTTTACCTAAGCTTGAACTAAAAAGTGAAAAATATAACGATAATATATTTTTTATCGAATTAAAACATACAGACGATAGGGTATTGGTGGTTGAGTTTTTAGACTTTTTATTAGTTGCAGAGGCACCTTTAAATAGTGAAAACGGTGAATTGATTATTAAAGAAGCCCAGAAAATAGCACCAAATAAACCAATAAAATATTTTGTTTTTGGTCACTACCATCCACACTATTTGGGAGGGGTTAGACCATTTGTGCATAAAGGAGCAAAAATAATCAGTTCAAAACAGGATCAGGAATATGTATCTTACATTGTAAAAGCAAAACATACTATAAATCCAGATAGCCTTGAAATTCAACCCAAACCACTTATTTTTGAAGAAATTAAGGATAGTTTGACCATTTCAGATAACAGAACCGAAATGAAAATTTTCTTCATTGGGAAAAAATCCGAGCATACTAATGATTATTTAATTTATTACTTTCCTAAGGAAAAACTGCTCTTTCAAGACGATTTGGTATGGATTCCAAAAGAAGGAGAAATTAAGAAAGCTAGAGCAAGACAAGTTGGACTTTACAAGGCCATTATAGACTTGGGAATTGAGGTTAAAGAAATTATTCAATCTTGGCCAGTATCAGACTATGGAGTAAAAACAATAATTCCATTCGAGGATCTGGAAAAATCAATAAATATCGAATAAATCAATAGAAGGGTCATAGCTCAACTAATTCATGCTTTTTTTGATCTAATAGTAACTTAAAGTGTTCTCGAAGTTGTAGTTGGGGAGGCCTACAAGGAGAGGTCAGTTCCAAAAAATATTTAAAGTTGGCCGCCCACTCCTTTGAACTTCTCTACGAAAACAGCAATTTTTAGAAATACGCTTTGTTTTTTCTTTAAATATTGTGGATTCAAGGGACTCATTTTAGGCAATATAGCGTTTAACTCCGTACCGTTTTCACTTGCAAATTCACGCTTTAGTGATGCCGTTATATATCTCTTTGTTGCCTCTTCATTTAAATTTTCATCCACAATTAATTCTGTTGCCTCTACTTTCTGTTTGTCTTGTGCATATTTGAAAAATGAATCAATAATATTCGCTTTATCTTGAATGGCTTCGAGGTCCGTTTCATTGATAAAATCTACTACTAAACTCTCTTTTGCCCTGTTGCCAATGCTTGCGCGAATTATTCTACGAACTTCTTCAATTAACGTCGCTTTGTCTTTGTTCTTTTTCTTGTGCTCAAAAATCAATTCAAGAATGTAATCTAAGTTTATTTCTTGAGATTTAAGCAAGTCTATTTCAAATACTACATCATCCCAATCAATAGTTGATTCTTCTGATGCAGCGCCGTTTTTCTCACGTCTTAGCCAATCTCTGATGTCGTTATACGTTGAGCGGTAATCTTGTATTGTTCGTTCTGGTAGCAATTTAATCTCTTGCATCATTGCTAATTCTTCGTCTGTTATAAAGTTAGCTTCTTTGAACGCTTCAAGAGCCTCAACGTCCTCTATATTTATTGTTTGAAGTGCTTTAAGATTATTGAACTCATCGTAATTTTGCAATATATTTTCTACACGTAAGTATTCCCCAAAAAGTTTTGAGAAATCTTTTTTGTCTTTTTCAGTTTCTATTGCGTCAGGAGATGGGAACTTTTCATTTAATTCTTTTACAACATCTATGAAACCTCTTCGTGCTTCTCCAGAAGCAATATCTGTAAAACCTTCTAAATATTCCTTGTAGCTCTTTTCTAATACTACGTTTTTAGTGTTTTTATCGCCAAATAAGGTGATGGCATCCACAGTAGCCTTTTCTAAATCTCTGAAAGTGATAATGTTTCCAAAGGTTTTTGTGGCATCATATATCCTGTTGGTACGGGAAAAGGCTTGCATCAATCCGTGATATCGTAAATTCTTATCTACAAATAACGTGTTCAATGTTGGTGCATCAAAGCCAGTTAGAAACATACCTACCACTATAATTAAGTCAACCTCTTTACTTTTTACACGTTTGGCAAGATCACGATAGTAGTTCTGAAATTCTTTACTTTCTACGCCAAAACTGGTTTTAAATAGTGTGTTATAATCGTTTATCGCTTTGGTCAAAAATTCTTTTGCAGTGCTATCCATGGCGGAAGGCTCAAAGTTTTCATCTGGTATTTCACCAATAGCACTTTGCTCTTCGTTGGCTGCAAACGAAAATATTGTTGCAATTTTTAGAGGTTTTTCAATATCATTTTGAAGTTTCATTAACTCTTCATAATAACACTTAGCCGCTACAACACTGCTGACTGCAAACATGGCATTAAAACCACTATTTCTTGCCTGATTTCTATGTGTTTTTATTCTGTAATTATTTAGAATGTATTGCGAAACCTCTTTGATACGAGCAGGATGAAGCAATGCTTTTGTGTTTTCTGCAGCCGTTAACTTTTTCTCATCAACTTCTGTTTCAATTCCCTTAAACTGTGGACGAACATTGTTGTAATCTACTTTGAATTTCAGTACTTTTTCATCCCTAATTGCATCTGTAATCACATAGGAATGTAATTCGCGACCAAATACACTTGCTGTTGTTTCTGCTCCTAATGCATTTTCAGGAAAGATTGGGGTTCCTGTAAAACCGAATTGGTAAAACTTTTTAAATTTTTTATTTAAGTTTTTTTGCGCTTCACCAAATTGAGAACGGTGTGCCTCATCAAAAATGAAAACCACTTGTTTTTGATAAATAGCTAAATCACTCTCCGTTTTCATGAGATTATTTAGCTTCTGAATCGTTGTGACAATGATTTTATTATCAACCTTCTCAATATTTCTCTTTAAACCAGCTGTACTATCTGAACCATTTACACTATCTGGAGAAAAGCGTTGGTACTCTTTCATGGTTTGAAAATCCAAATCTTTTCGATCTACCACAAAGAATACCTTATCAATAAAATCGAGATTGGTTGCTAATCTTGCAGCTTTAAAACTGGTAAGAGTTTTACCCGAGCCTGTTGTATGCCAAATGTAGCCACCACTCTCTGTGTCCGACCATTTTTTAGCATTGTAGGAGCTTTCAATTTTCCACAACATTCTTTCTGTTGCTGCAATTTGATAAGGTCGCATAATGAGTAATGTATCACTAGTGTCAAAAACTGAATACGTCAGTAATATATTTAAGAGTGTGTGCTTTTGAAAAAATGTGATTGTAAAGTCCTTTAGATCTTTAATCAACGAATTGTCTGCCTTTGCCCAATTCATTGTGAAGTCGAAACTATTTTTATCTCGTTTCACGGTGTTGGCGAAATAACGGCTATCGGTGCCATTGGATATGACAAATACTTGCAAATATTTGAAAAGTGAATTCTCACTATTGAAACTTTCTTTGCTGTAACGATGTACTTGGTTGAATGCTTCGCGAATAGCAACGCCACGTTTTTTCAATTCTATTTGTACCAGCGGCAAGCCATTTACTAAAACAGTTACATCGTAGCGGTTTGAATGTGTTCCTTTTTGTTCGAATTGTGAAATGACCTGAACTTTATTGCGAGCTACATTTATTTTGTCTACTAGATAAATGTTTTGAATATGCCCATCGTCGAAAACAAAATCGTAGATATAATTTTCGTGTAATTTTCTGGTTTTATCAATAGTATTATCACTTGGTCTATCTAAATATTCTTCTACAAAACGAGCCCATTCGCTGTCTGTAAATTGCATATCATTAAGTGCCTGCAATTGAATACGAACGTTCGCTAACATAGCTTGTAGTGAAGTTAGGTTTGTTAGATTTTCATATCCTTGATTGACTAAATCTTGGATAAATTCTCTCTCCAAAGCCGCTTCTGTTTGATAACTACCAAGCACTTCATTAAGCTCTAAGTACTTGGTGTATTTATCTAAAACAATAAAATTGTTTGATTCTGCTATGGTTTTGTAGTGTGGCGAACTCATATCGTTACTTCTTATTTTTTAGTTTCTTGGCAGTGGTATCTATTTGTTTAATAAAATCTTTTTCAGCATTTGAAAGCTCATTTTTAATTTGCACTTTGAATTTATCATATTCTAAATGCGCTTTTTCCAATGCTTTTTGATGGCTAATAGTACCAGAATGTGTTAAAATTTCATTTCCTGTCATGTTTATGAAGTCGTCTAAACGGTTAATCCAATCTTTCATGTACATGGGTTTTCGGTTTAATGCTTGCAATTCTGCTAGTTCTAAATAAGCAGTTACCATTCGGTTGAGTACGTCTAATTCTTTTTCGTTGAGATAGTTTTTGGCTATTTCAACTTCTTTTTTTGTAGGTTCTTTTCCTTTAAAATTGGTTAAGCCTAAATTGGGTTTTGTAGCGTCAATACGTTTATAAATTGTTTCGGCTGCGGTTTCTCCGTGTGCTGCCCAATGCATTTTATTTTGCACCGTTTTAAAAAACAGCAATGATACTTCCGCTTTACCATCATAATCAATACTGGTAGCATAAATATCCAGTACTTTTCGCCAAAAAACTTTTTCAGACGAACGTATGTCTCTTATACGCGCTAATAGTTCATCAAAATAGTTGCCTCCACCAGCTTCTTTTAGTAGTTCGTCATTCATTGTAAATCCTTTTACAATGTATTCTCTTAATCGTTGTGTGGCCCAAATACGAAATTGGGTACCCCTTAATGACTTTACTCTGTATCCAACAGATATAATAACATCAAGATTATAAAACTTTACAGGTTTGTCGGAACCACTAATGTGCAAAATTTGCACATTGCTTTTTTCTTCCAATTCACCTTCATTGAAAATATTACCAATATGTTTAGTGATTACACTTCTATCTCTTTGAAACAAGGTCGCCATTTGCTCTTGATTGAGCCAAACGGTTTCGTTTTCTAAACGGGTTTGGATTTTGGTTATGCCGTCTTCTGTTTGATAAATGATGATTTCACTTTGCATAACTTCCTATTTTTCTATGGTATCTTTTGGAAAGCTTAACAACATATCTCTATAATATTCATATTGTTTTTTCCTTAACTCAATTTCTTTTGGCAAACCTTCACTGATGGAAGTAGTAAGCATGTCAAATTTATCTAGAATGGACACTATACGCTCTTGCTCTTCTTTCGATGGTATTGGAATTTTTATTTTAGCTAAACTATCTGCATTAACACGTCTGACTTTTGTTCCTGTAATAAAAGGCCTTTTTTGATTTTGAAATTGTTCTGTTTGAAAAAAATAAGAAACGTATTTAGGGTTAAGTTTGTGCCTAAAAAAACAAGCATCACTGCTTACAGCTATTGGTTCTTTACCCAACCAAGCCACAGCTTTACACAAATCTTCATCATTTTCACTAGTTGTTGCAATTACCAAATCTCCATATCTTGCAATACGGGCTTTTTTCGCAAATTCTTCGGATACAAATGATTTAGTTTTTTCTGCGTAGGTACCGTAGTGGGTATAGATTTGACCATAGTGAATACAACCAACTCCTGTTTCGGTAAAGTCTTTTTTCTGCAAACCACCACCACGAATAAATTCTCCAACACTTTTATCACTCATTGGTAAATGTTGTACTTTCTTTTCATCGAAAACAAACAATTGCTCCCTATAATAACTATACTGCATTTTTCGAGTTGTAAGCTCTGCTGTAAGCTCTGCTGTAAGCTCTGCTGTAAGCTCGGTGAATGAATCTAGAATTACAACTATTTTTTGTTGTATTTCTAAAGGTGGGATTGGAATTTGGAGCTTTTTAAACCTTACTTTTGACACGTTGAAACGCGTCACACCACTTGCACAACGTGCAATTTCTTTACGCATATAAGAATTTCTAAAAAGATATTTTGAAAATTCTGGAATCAAAGCTATGTCAGAATTAAATCTAAGACCAAAAGAAAAACTATTCAAGTAAACTTTAGCATTTGATTTATTAGTGACGGCTGATGACATGCCAGCTTCATTCGCTATTTCCGAAGATCCTGTAAAAAGAATATCACCATACTTTACTTCATATTGATTTTCCTCTGTTGAAACCTTTACTGCATCAAGTTTATCAAAATCTACTTCGATATTATAAAATATGTTCTTATATGGCACATACTTAGCATTACCATTTGTAAAGTCCTCCTTACTTTTGCTTTTCAGACCTCCATATAATTCAGCCACCTCACCCAAAGGTTTCCAATCCACCGTAATACCATCTAATAATTTTTCTAGATAATTCATGCCTCAATTTCCTTTAAGATTTCATCAATATCTATACGAAGTTTATCTATTTTCTCTACCGTAGTCGCAACTTTCTTATTTAACTCGACTATGTCAATCTTTTCTCGATTGTCTTTTGCTTCCACATAAGAACTTACCGAAAGGTTATAATCATTTTCAGCTATTTTAGCATTATCGATTGAAATGGCAATATGAGGCACGTCTATCTTCTTATCAAATAGCTCCATTATTTTTTCAATATGGGCATCGGTCATTAAATTGTTATTGGTTACCTTTTTAAAGAAATCTTCACCACTGGCATCAATAAATTGCGTGGTATTATTTGCTTTATGTTTTGAAAGTACCAGTAATGTAACCGCAATAGAAGTTCCATAGAACAAATTAGGTGCTACGGAGATGATAGTTTCAACATAATTGTTATCTACCAAGTATTTTCTAATTTTTTGTTCGGCACCGCCCCGATAAAAAATACCTGGAAAACAAACTAATGCTGCTCGTCCTTTACTCGAAAGATAACTCAGCGCATGAAGTACAAAAGCAAAATCGGCTTTTGATTTAGGCGCAAGTACACCAGCAGGTGCAAAACGGTCATCGTTAATCAATGTTGGGTCACCATCTCCAATCCATTTTACCGAATACGGAGGATTTGATACAATAGCATCAAATGGTTTGTCGTCTATAAAGTGCGGATGATGCAGTGTATCGCCTAAAGCAATATTGAACTTGTCGTAATTGATGTTGTGTAAAAACATGTTCATTCGCGCCAAATTATACGTAGTATGGTTAATTTCTTGGCCAAAAAACCCTTCTTCAATAATATGACTGTCAAAATGCTTTTTTGCCTGTAATAGAAGTGACCCTGAGCCGGCCGCAGGGTCATAAATTTTATTTACTTTTTCTTGTTTGTGCATTGCCAATTGTGCAATGAGTTTTGACACGTGTACCGGTGTAAAAAATTCACCACCTGATTTGCCTGCATTGGCTGCATAATTCCCAATAAGAAATTCATAAGCATCGCCAAATAGATCTATTTGGTTGTCTTCAAAATTACCGAAATTTAGTTCTTCAACCCCTTTCAAAACAGCAGCTAAACGGCTGTTTTTGCTTTCAACCGTATTACCCAATCGCGTACTGGTGGTGTCAAAATCGGCAAACAAGCCCTTAATATCTTCTTCTGACGGATATCCATTTGCAGAACTTTCGATAGCTGTAAAAATGGCTTTTAAATCGGTATTTAGGTTTGGATTGGTATTGGCAGTTTTAGCAATATTTACAAAAAGTTCGCTTGGATATATAAAATATCCTTTTGTTTTGATGGCATCGTCTTTTATTTCTGGTGTCATTACATCATCGGATAGGCTTGCATAGTCAATACTATCATCATCAGCCTCTATGTAATTTGTGAAGTTTTCACTTATGAATCTATAGAAAAGTGCTCCTAAAACAAAGTGTTTAAAATCCCATCCATCGACAGAACCCCGAACATCATTAGCTATTCTCCATATTTTTGCTTGTAATTCTCCTCTTTGTGCTGTGCTTGTCATTGTTTTTTTTAATTATTTTCTCTTAAAATGAACTATTCTTTATTGGCTTTTAAGTTGTAATTGTTCTAATATTCTCTATCAATATCTGAAAACGATCTTCACGTATTAATTTGTAGATGGTCAAATCTATATCGGAAGTTGAACGGCTTTCTTCTGCCGCTAGGTCATTAGTATATCAGCTAATAGCAGCACCCCCAATGATAACCATTTTTTATTTAGTCCTTTTGCTCCTGGAGCAAGGTTTATGACTTTTTTATGTATTTAGTATCCTTTTTTCTAATTCCTTTTTAGCTAATTCTTTTTCTCTAATCCTGCCAACTCTAAGGGCATCGACTAGGGTTAATAATTCATATAAGTCTTTATCATTTAGCGTTGCTTCTACTACTGTATTGTATAGTGGTTCTATGGCTTGCCCTCTTTCTAATCCTTTGGTATAAGGCCATACGTATGTGTCTTTTGACTTAATTATTTTGTTTAACGGTTCAGCAGCATGGGCTGTTAAAACACCTCTTACGATGGCACCTGGTTGTTGTGGAAAAGCATAGGCCACACCATGAATTAAAAACTCTGTAAATGCCATCTTGTTTACTTTTTTTCTAGCCTCATCAATTAGTCCTGCATATTTAGAGCGGTTTAACGATTGGCTTACTTCAGATTGGCTTATGCCTAATTCTTGTGCAATGGTGTGGTGAAACCAAGACTGGTTTCCTAAGGTGATGATTTTTAGGAGTATGAGGATGTCTTGTGGCTTTAAATTATTTTTAGATTGTTGCATATATTTTATATTGCGATATGCAATATTAGGTATTTGCTGAATTAAAAACAATGTTTAGGTAGATTAAATTTCATATTGCGATATGCGATATGATTCATATTTATAATAGGGGAGTTGCTTTAAAATAAGTCAAGGTTAACATAAGCAGAGATCTAATCAGATTAGGAATCAATCAATTTAAAAAAATCTGAAAGTTTAATATTTCTTGCTTTACAAATCTTATTTAAAGTTAGAAGTGATATTTTATAATTTTCATCACCATATATTCTTCGAACCGTTTTTTCATCAATATCATGATTTAAAGCGAATTGAGTCTTAGCTTGAGTTGTCCCAATCCAATTTTTAGAAATATAAGAACATATTTTTCTGTCTAAGCTACCCATGTAACAAATTAAAATGATATTGAAAAAAATTTCTCGGACTACTGTCCGAATTGAAATATTTTTATTATATTAGCATTAGTAATATTAAATTTGCGATTCTTCATTTAAAAATATTGAAGCATTCGCTTTGAATTTCGTCTTAGAAAACTGGTAATTTTACGGGAACGAGAGGATAAGTAAGATGCTCACGTCTTAGGGCGTGGGCTCACTTATTGTTCCACGGTATACCAGTACCTCTAAGGCAATAAGCTGAGTTCCATGCCTTTTTTATACCCAAAGGTTTCTACTCACTATTTTCTTAGCGTTGTTTTTCTTAGAAGCATTGCAGAGTACATTTTTAAGCTAAAATGCGAATGCAAAACAGGTTTTGTTCATCTTTACCAAAAGGTTCTTTACCCTACTTTTATAGGTTAAGCTTAACCCTGTTCGATATTCTCTTTAAGAAAAAGCCTAAAAACCCGATATAAACCTCTTTTTATTGTGGGAGTAACGCATCGCCAATTTTCGGATAACGTAACACTCTTTTTCTCCCATAATCAACGATTCCACACTTTTTATTGCATCCGAACAAACACTATTTAATAAGCTAAAGGCTTCACTGCTTTGTAGCCCTGAACTTTTTATGCACCTTAAGAAATTAACTTTTTTAAGGAGTACATTAAGTTCATAGAGTACAAGGAAAAACGCCAATTTTAGAAATATTAACGAAACACCGCTATGCCTATGCTATAAACTAAAAAAACAACATTATAAAAACCTCCTATTCAACTTTCTCAGGGCGTATAGGAGGTAATAATTCAATTAACTAATAAATAACTAATCATTTCAAAATTATGAAAAATAAATCGATTTGTAAGGGTCGTTTCCTAATTCGCTGTCTAGGCTATCTAATGGTCTTTTTAATGTACATGCAAATTTCGGCATCAACCACTTTTCATACACCTAGTATATCGAAAAAACTAGCTGGGCTACAAGCAACAATAAAAGGAGAAATTACCGATACCAATGGGGTGCCACTAGCAGGAGTGGCTGTTATGGTAGAGGGCAGTAGGTCTGGAGTTACTTCTGATATAGACGGTAATTTCAGTATTCAGGCCAGCCCCAATGAGGTACTAATTTTTTCTGCCTTGGGCTTTGTAACCCAAAATGTGCCCGTAAACCAACAAAATACTTTGCGCATTCAAATGGTAGAAGCTATTACTCAATTAGAGGGTATAACGCTTAATGCTGGTTATTATACGGTTAAAGAAAAGGAGCGTACAGGAAATATTGCAAAATTAAGCGCAAAGATTATTGAAAAACAACCTGTAAATAACCCATTGGCAGCAATGCAAGGGCATTTGTCAGGAGTAAATATTGTTCAAAGCACTGGAGTACCCGGCGGAGGCTTCAATATTGAAATTCGAGGTAGAAATTTTCTCAACGGCGGAACAGAACCATTATACATTGTTGATGGCGTTCCCTATGGTTCAGAATCTTTGGCATCTGTAAATATCTCGGTGGGAATTAATGGAGCTAACATTAGTCCTCTTAATGCAATGAACCCCAATGATATCGAAAGCATTGAGGTGCTTAAAGATGCGGATGCCACAGCTATTTATGGGTCAAGAGCAGCAAATGGAGTAGTACTCATTACCACTAAAAAAGGAAAGGCAGGTAAAACTAAGTTTAATGTAAATATGAGTTCTACCCTTGGTACAGTATCTCATTTTTTAGACCTTATGAATACAGAACAGTATTTAGAGGTTCGTAGAGAAGGCATTATAAACGATGGTTTTGGACCTCTTCTGGAAAACCCATCTTTTGACCGCATATGGCCAGATGTAAAAAACTGGGATCCAAATCGTTATACAGATTGGCAAAAAGAGTTAATTGGGGGTACAGCCTACCGAAATCAATTGAACCTTTCCGTATCGGGTGGAAGTGCTCAAACTCAATTCTTAATCAGTGGCGCTTATCAGAATGAAACCACAGTATTTCCGGGAGATTCAAAATATGGAAAGGCAACCGTAAATACCAGCATCAACCACCAATCAAAAGATGACAGGTTTAAAATAAACTTTTCTACAATATATTCTAGAGAGACAAATAATTTACCTCGCACAGACCTTAGTTCAGAGGCCTATTCCATGGAACCTAATGCTCCAGAGCTCTACGATGAAAATGGGAATTTAAATTGGGAGAATAACACCTTTGATAATCCCCTAGCGCTGTTACAGGAAGATTACGAAGTGAATATCAATACCTTAATAGCTAATGCAGGTATCTCTTATGATTTGACAACAAATTTAGAGTTCAAAACTAGTTTGGGATTTACTGCCTATAATCTTGATTCTTATAGAATACTTCCAAATACCGCTAGAAACCCTAGTTTTGGATTTACTCCTGAAAGTTACTCTACGAATACCACTAATAGTGGTTCAAGGCAATCGTGGATTGTGGAACCTCAATTACATTGGAAACAACAATGGAATAAACTGGGAATGACTGTTTTAGTGGGAACCACTTTTCAACAACAAACATCCGAAAAATTTGTAATAAGTGGAAGAGGTTTTCCAAGCAATGATTTAATTCGAAACCTTTCTGCGGCAAATACCTTGCAAGTGTTAGAGGATAGTGATATTGAATATAATTATCAAGCATTTTTTGGTCGAATCAACTTTAATTGGGATAGGAAATACATTGTAAATTTAACAGGTCGGCGTGACGGTTCTTCCCGATTTGGTCCTGGAAAACAGTTTGGTAATTTCGGGGCAGTTGGCTTAGCTTGGCTTTTTTCCGAAGAATCATTGTTAAAAGAAAGTTCTTTTTTGAGCTTTGGTAAATTACGAGGGAGCTACGGAACTACGGGTAGTGATAATATTGGAGATTATCAGTTCTTAGATACGTACAGGGTATCAGGTTTTAATTATAATGGAGTTGGTATTATTGAACCTTCCGGAATTTTCAATCCACTTTTTGGATGGGAAGCCAATAAAAAACTAGAAGTAGCCCTAGAATTAGGCTTTTTTAATGATCGTTTACTCCTAAACAGCTCCTGGTACCAAAACAGATCTTCAAATCAACTTATAGGAATCCCATTAGCGGCTACTACAGGATTTAGCAGTTTAACTGGAAATTTTGATGCCACAGTAGAAAATACTGGATTCGAATTTGACCTAAGTAGCACAAATATTAAAGGCCCTAATTTTCAATGGAGTAGTAATTTTAATATTACAATTCCTGAGAATAAATTAATAAAGTTTCCGGGGCTAGAAACTTCAGCTTTTGTAAATCGCTATATTATTGGAGAGCCCTTGTCTATAATTAAACTCTTTGAATCTCAAGGTGTAAATCCAGATAGGGGAATATACGAATTTAAAGATTATAATGGCGATGGGAATATTACTGGCATAGAGGATAGAAAATTTGTCGAAGATTTCTCTCCAGACTTTTTTGGAGGTATTGGAAATACGTTCAGCTACAAGAATATCTCTTTAGATTTATTTTTTCAATTTAAAAAGCAAAGAGGCTATAATAGTATTCGCGCTCAGAGCGTTGCAGGGTTTAGAAGTAATGGATCGGTTGATTTACTAGAAAGATGGCAACAAATAGGAGATAACTCGCCTATTATGCTCGCTACTGCAAGTCTAAACCCTAGTTTTTTCGATGCTTTTTCTAATCAAAGATTCAGTAATGCTGCCGTTTCAGATGCCTCATTTGTGCGGCTCAGAAATATTTCCTTAACCTATAACTTACCCAAGCCATTGAAAAATGGAATGAATATTAGTATGTATGTACAGGGACAAAACCTTTTAACCATTACGGGTTATGATGGCCCAGATCCAGAGCAGACATCGCAAAGTATTCTGCCACCATTACGTCAACTTACATTAGGTCTTCAGCTGAGCTTTTAATTCTTAAATTTTTAAACCATGAAAAATTATAATAAAAATAGCAAACATAAATTTTATAGCAGAAAAAAAATGGAAAAACTTATTCCAAAAATGAAAAACAGATACTTTTTCTTGTTTTTTCTAGGCTGTATTTCATGTTCAAATTTTGTGGAGGTTGATCCACCTAAAAATAGCCTTATTTCAGAAACAGTTTTTGAGGATGCATCTACCGTAAGATCAGCATTGGCCAATATTTATGTAAAAATGCGAGATCAAAGTATGGTTTCAGGGAGGAACGGATTAAGTACTTCGATGGGCATTTATTCCGATGAATTAGACTATTATTTGTTTGACACTAATAATACTCAAATTTACCAGCACAGCGTCTTGGCTTCTAATGCTATAATAACCAGCTGGTGGAGTAATGCATTTACTATAATTTATGCTGCAAATGATATTATTAAAGGAGTCGAGAATTCTGTATCGCTAAGTCCAGACGAAAAGGATGAATTCTTGGGACAAGCTTTATTTATTCGAGGCTATATGCACAGTTTATTGGTGGCTCTTTTCGGGGATATTCCATATATCACGACGACCAACTACATAGAAAATAATGAGGTTTCGCGCAGTCCAATAGCTATTGTCTATCAAAATATTATAACTGATGTTAAAGAGGCAGCCCGTCTTTTAGAAAATAGCCCAACGAATAGTGAAAGAGTAATACCGAACAAAGGGGTGGCCAATGCTTTATTAGCTCGAATGTACTTATATACTAAAAATTGGGAATTGGCAGAATCGACAGCTAGTAACATAATCAGTAGCTATACTTTAGAAACAGATATTAACAAATTATTTTTAAAAAATAGCTCGAGTACCTTATGGCAGTTTAAGCCAAACGGTATTTCGGATAGAAATACCTATGAAGCCAATCAATTTGTAATTCGATTTATTCCGGGTCAAGCTTTTGCATTAAGTCCTAAACTATTAAACTCTTTTGAATCGGGAGATGAAAGAAGAAATGCTTGGGTGGGTAGTAAAACTAGTTCGGATGGCCTTACTACCTTATTTTTTGCGAATAAATATAAATCCATATTTAATGTCACAGAATCTTTAGAACATTCTATCATTTTTAGATTGGAAGAACAATATTTGATACGTGCTGAAGCTAAAGCTCATTTAGGGATTATCGAAGAAAGTCAAACAGATTTGAATACCATAAGAAATAGAGCAGGGCTTGCAAATACCACAGCCAGCACCAAAGAAACCTTGTTGACCGCAATTCTTAACGAAAGGTTTGTAGAGTTTTTCACGGAGCAAGGACAGCGATGGTTTGATTTAAAACGAACGGAAGAAGCTAAAAATGAAATAGCCACTATTAAATCTAATTGGAATGACACGGATCTTTTATTACCTATTCCCGAAACAGAAATTGAAGTGAATCCTAACTTAAAACCTCAAAACCCGGGCTACTAGAAAATTAGTAAACAGCACTTAATCGTAGACTTCAACTAATAAATTAAATACATCAATCTTATGAAATACTATATAATTTTTCTAAGTATCCTTTGCCAATTCTTAGGATGGGCAAGTGAAACTATACCAGAATTAACTTATTCTGAAACACCTTTAATGTTTACCACAAAGTATGAACAGCCTTTCCTAAGAACTTATTTAGATGGGGAAAAGCTTCTTTTGGAAATTCCAGATGGCATACTAAACGAGGAAATGTTATTTGTGCGCCATAACGATGGATACAGAGTGGTTTCTAAACATGTGATTTGGACTAAATTTCGAGATCGAATTTTTTTAGAAGCAGTGCGTGTTGAATCTCTAACAGGTGTGAAAATTCCAATTCCGAATAATCCTGAGAATGCAACAAGTATCTTGGCGACATTTCCCATTATTAAAGAGAAAAGCAACTCAAAATATTCTTTAATAGAAATTTCAGATGTGCTCTTAACTGATCAAATCGATTGGGATAGAACCAGCAATGAAGCTATAATCAAAGATTTAAGCTTCGTAAAAAATGTGAAAAACCTTTCGAATGAGGTATTGGTACAAACCATTTGGGGAGTAGTTAAAGATCAAGCGAGAATAACTATACCTGTTGATTTCAGTTTTTACAGGTTGCCTGAGCCAATGTCCCCTAGATTATATGATTTTCGCATGGGTTTTAAGACGGAAAATCATGAAGGTGGTTTAAGTTATCAAACAAAGAATAATATTGCTAGCATTGCCAGATGGCGTTTGGATAAAAAGTATCCAAATCAAGCCTTAAGCGAACCTATAAAACCTATTATATTCATTTTATCGCCTGAAATTCCTAAAAAATGGTGGCCTTATTTGAGAGCGGGTATTCTCGCTTGGCTACCTGCTTTCGAGGCTGCTGGATTTAAAAATGCTATCGCAGTGGAAGATCCTTCGAATAAAAATATCATGAATACAGAATTCAATAGTGTTAATCATTCTATAATTCGTTGGGGAAATTTTAGAAATGTAAGGGGCTATGAGGATGGGAGTGGAGCAACTGTAAATCACGTAGTGGATGAACGATCTGGTGAGATTCTTAAATCCGATATATTGATGAATTCAACCCTACTTGCTCTCATGGATAAATATTTTATTCGATGTGCTCCTTTAGATAATCGAGCGCAGCAATATCCATTTCCTGACGAATTAACAGGAGAATTACTTAAATTTTTGGTAGGGCATGAAGTGGGTCATTCTTTCGGATTAATGGATGGTCATTATGGCGAATATGCTTATCCTTTTGATAAAATGCGTAATGAAGATTGGTTGCGAAAAATGGGTCACACCCCTAGTATTATGACTTATGCTAGGCATAATAATTTGGTACAACCTGAGGATAGTATTCCGCCGTCATTATTGATTCAAAAAGTAGGACCCACTGATACCTATAATATACGTTGGGGATATACTCCCTTTGTGAAAACCAATTCAATTAAGAATGAAGAAGCATTTTTAGAGACCATCATTAGAGAGCAGGATACTATTCCGTGGTATAGAAGAAGTATTGGAATTGGAGAAATTATAGGTCCTGGTGCCACAAATGAGGTAGTGGAAAATGATGACCCTATCAGAAGTACCGAATTGGCTTTAAAAAATTTGGAGAGGGTTATTTCCTTGTTGCCAGAGGTAAATAGAGATAAAAGAGATTATCATTTATTAGAGCGATTATACGATAGAAGCTTAAAACTTTGGCAAAGCCAAATGCGGCAGGTGTTGTCATTGATTGGGGGATTTGATATACGTTATAAGATTCCATCACAAAAAGGTACAATGTACTCTTCAATTCCATTAAAAGAACAATATCGAGCTTTAGATTTTTTTCTCGACAAGGCTTTTAATCCTCCAAAGTGGTTAGCAAATCCTGAATGGAAGCAAGGGACTAGTTATTCTACATATCCAGACAAACTTAGCGAACTACAAATGGACCTTCTGTCTGATTTATTATCACCCATGCGAATGAAGCGATTGGAACAAATGGAAGATATTATGGTAAACTATGAAATTTCTAAAAAAGTTATAACGAGAATACAGAAAAGCCTATTTAAGGAGTTCGAGGATAAACAATGTATGATTGATAGAAGAAGACAAGAAATTCAGGAATTTTATATAAAGAGCATCGTATTTAGGTTTGAATATGAAGGGGAGCTCAGTGTTGGGGATTCTAAACGTTCTGCGTACACCCAAAATTTAAAAAGCATTTTTAGAAATGAATTAGGAGTATTAAAAAATGAAATTTCTCTACAAATTCATAAAACTAATAATGATAAGATCAGTGGACATCTGAGACTTCTTTTGCAAGAATTGAACAAACTAGAGAACTAGATAGTTAATGAAGAATTTGGCTTTTAAAACACAAAAGTGTTTTTGAGAGTTGATGTAGTTAAATTAGTCAAGAAAAGGTGTCCAATTTTGGACACCTTTTTTAATGGATACTACCTCTTCTTTTAGAATCTCACTTGAAGTGGTATTTGAAGAGCTTCATCTTGAAATATTTGATAGGTACCATACAAACAGGGTTCTTGCCCTTCTATTGGACAATCACTCCCTCCTGGAACAGGCTGAGCTCCTAAAACAGGATGGTTGTAATAAGCGGGTGCGCTTATTGTTTCTGTCGTTGTTGCAAACGACAGACCAACTGCTAATAAAATAGCAAAAGCAGGTAAAACGGTTTTAAAAAATGTACTTTTCATAATGTTATAATTAAAATTAATGACCTACTCTTTTTTACAGGTTTTCAGTCTTACCCTGATGCTGCGCAGCAATATTTTTAGGATGGAATATGTTTTTGTCTCTTTAGAAATACAATGCCAATAAAAGCAAGTACAATAAAAACTACATTGAAAATGAGATGTTCGCTCCAGCTTAATTTGGCAATTACCCCTCCACAAGAACAGGGGATAGATTCACTATAATTTAGAACTAGAAGGATGTATAAGGTAAATAGCGTCAAAATAGAGATACTTCCATAAAATGCAGCCTTAAGATATCTTGGAAAAATAAATAGACCGGCAAGAATATATTCAGAAAAAGGAATCATCCAAACCAAGAATGCTGAATAATTGGAAAGAAAAGGTGATTTGCTTAGTTGAATTTGGAATTCTTCATAAATAAATAGTTTGCTGGTCGCGGCATACACCCATAAAAATATAAATAGAAAACTAATTGTTTTTACTATTGTTTGGAGTCGGATTATAGGAGTTGCCATATCTTTTAATTTGATATGGTAAAGTTCTACACTAAAATTTATTTTTAAAGGATATTATCTTGACTGTAAAGGATTTACTTGTTTTTTGCCTTTATGTGTCTTTATTTCTAGATTTTTTTCTGAGCACACTTGGGGCATATCCGTAGCGTTTTTTAAACGATCGGGAAAAATGAGAGATACTTTTAAAGCCGTTAATATGAGCAATTGATTTTAAAGATTCATCACTAAATTGAATCATCATTTGGGCATTCCTAAAACGTTCATTCATTAAAAATCGATGTACAGTTGTACCATATAATTCCTTAAAGCCATATTTTAATTTAAATTCATTAGTTCCCAAGAGCAGTGCAAAATCTCGAAGTGATGGGAAGTCTGATTTAAGATTTGAAAGTATAATATCTCGACCCTTACGGATTTTACGAATATCCTCAAAACTCAATCTTATTTTTGCTTTTTTAGTTTGGTTGTCAAATTCACTATCCGAATTATTTTCTTCTTCAATATATTGTGATATAATATTTTTTAGATCCTTATCGGATTTTTTTTGATGATTTGAGTGATGAACAATTGTAATTCCTAGTTTGGGTATTTCAGAATTTAGACTATAAAATGAAGAAATATAAGCATTTTTCGGAATTACTAAATCAGATTTTGTTTTGAACCTTAATTCTAAGGTGGTTTCAGTAAATATATTATTTAGTAGGTTACTTTCAATTGTCTTCCATTTTGTTTGGGAGGAATGCTCTAAAAAATCAATAAAAGGTGATCCAATAATTTCACTCATAAGCACAGATAGTATATTGCAAGCCTGCTGATTTGCCATTTCAATAGTTCCATTTTTATCTAAGATAAAGCTCATTTGAACCAAATCCAGTATCGGACTATTTGTATTCGAAAAACCCTTATGGTGATAGGATGCTTGGATTTCCTCCGCCAACATATTTAGTGAAATACTTATGGCTGCTAAATTATCATTCTTTGAAAATCGTTCTAAACGATAAAAGAAATTTCCTGAAGCCATTTCTAGCAACATGGCTTTTATTTCCTTAATTCTATCTTTTTTGCTTAAACTCAATTTTTTGATTTGAGATTATAATTTTAAACTATGGGTACAATTACATATACTCTTTGAGAAAGAGTAAAGCTTCATCAATCGATTCACATGATTTTGTAGGTATAGGAGGATTGCTCGTACGCACATAAAACTCCCACATTATTTCCGAAACAGGAGGATCAACAATAACCGCTACTGCTTTGATCATTGTAGAACCTTCGATTGCTAAATAGGATCTTGCGGCTTTATTTATTTCTTTGATTCCCCTTATATCACAGAGGATTGGAAAGGACTGACCTTCTTGTAAAATTAGACGGTCTTTTACAATTCTGACGGCCGCAACCATATCAATACTTACTCCTTGATGGTATATAATATGTAATATACCGTCAAAAAACCTATAGGAGGTATAGTCATTTTCAAAGAAGTTTCGCATAATACAGAAAACTGGTAATTTTAATAAATCTACGAAATTATCAAGAATAAAATTTAACTTATTAGGTTGAAGGTTTGATTAATAGGCGTTTATGTTATCTGGTAAGGATTAAAAGTTGACTTTAAGGGATTTTAAAATTATCTTATTGTCTAAATTCTTACAAATGATGTTACATTATATGACTAAAATAAATAGTCATGGCGAAAATCAAACACAACAACTTTTTAGACACCGTAAATGAAGTTTTTACAGACGCAGAAAATGAAGGGGTTTTGCATCTCTATGCCGAAGGAGAATCTTTTAACGGGCGAACAATAGGAATAAACAATAAAAAATTGTTTCATTTTGGAACGACTGGATACCTAGGACTAGAGCAAGACAATCGATTAAAAGAGGCCGCTATAAATGCCATCATGCAGTATGGAACACAATTTCCGTTATCAAAGTCTTACATTTCTAATCCACTATACAGGGAGCTAGAAGAAAAGGTAACGACAATGTATGGTAGTCCAATCATCATAACTAAAAATAGTACTTTAGGGCATATGGGTGTTATTCCGAGTGCGGTAGACGATCAGGATGCCATAATATTAGATCATCAGGTACACTGGAGTGTGCAAAGCGCGGCTAAAGTGTTAAAGAATAGAAGCGTACCCATTGATATGATTCGGCATAATGAATTAAATATGTTGGAGGATAAAATCAAGGCAAAATTGAATAGTCATAAAAGAATCTGGTATATGGCAGATGGGATTTATTCTATGTTTGGAGATTATGCGCCCATTAGGGAACTGCAATCACTATGTACAAAGTATCCACAATTACACCTTTATATTGATGACGTTCATGGCATGAGTTGGGTAGGAAAAAATGGAACAGGTTACGCACTTAGTGAACTTCAAGAACTTACGGAGAACGTCTTATTATTTGGAACTTTAAGTAAAACTTTTGGGGCAAGTGGTGCTGTTTTAGCCTGCTCAAATAAGAAGATGTATCATAAGATTAAAAAATTTGGAGGTCCCTTAACATTTTCAGCACAATTAGAACCGGCCTCAGTAGCAGCGGCCAGTGCATCGGCGGACATTCATCTCTCTTCCGAAATTTATGAACTTCAAGATGAATTAAACCAAAGGATTATTTATTTTAATGCCTTATTAGAAGATACCAACTTACCCTTATTAGATAAAAATAATTCTCCTGTTTTTTATATTGGTACTGGCACGCCAAAAACTGGTTATAATTTTGTTAACCGATTAATGAAAGAAGGATTTTATGTGAATTTGGGACTATTTCCTGCTGTACCAGTAAAAAATACAGGGGTTCGTATTACAATTTCAAGACATAATCAAAAGGAGGAAATTAAAGGATTAGTAGAGGCCATGAAGTATCATTTTCCAAAAGCATTGGAAGAAACATTTACCAATCCTTCACGCGTCTTTAAAGCCTTCAAATTAGAAGTAAAACAAGCTTTAGATAAAAAACAAAAGATACTTGTTACTATAGAAATTAAAGATTCTATTGAAGAAATTGATAAGGATTTTTGGAATAGTTGCTTTCAGAATCAAGGAGTGTTTGATTGGGATGGCCTAAAGTTTCAAGAAAATGTTTTTCAAAATAATAGCTTGATAGAGCATAATTGGATCTTCAAGTATGTCATAATTTATGATCAATACAGGAAACCTATTTTGGCTACATATCTAACCATAGGATTATGGAAAGACGACATGTTATCAAAAGAAAGCGCATCAAGGAATATTGAAGAAAAAAGAAAATCTAGTCCCTATTACCTAACATCAAAAGTTCTCAGTATAGGGTCCCTCTTTACCGAAGGGAACCATCTTTTTATTGATGAGAAACATCCCTTGAGAAAAGAGAGTCTAAATGTTTTTGTTCAACAACTAGAACTATTTGAGCAAGAATTCAAAACCAAAATGACCGTTTTACGCGACTTCAAAAAGGACGAATCTGCCTATTCCTACTTTCAAGGTCAGGGTTTTGTTAGAATACAAATGCCTAATGCCTGTGTCATTAATTTAGGCGAACTGGATTCTATGGAACAATATGTCGCGAAACTTTCTAAAAGGAATAGACAACATATAAGAAAAGAAATCCTGGCAATAGAACCCTCCCTAATTATAGAAATATCAAAAAATACCACTAGTGCTCAATTGGAACAGATAGCGCTTCTATTCTTAAAAGTACACCAGAATAATTTAGGTTTAAATACTTTTCCGTTTCCCCAAAAACTATTTGCCACTATGAATGAAAATCCCCATTGGGAATTCATTTTGATAAGTTCAGTTCAAACTCCAGAAGAATTGATTGGTGTCATGTGTTGCTACAAGAATGGAAATTGCACTTATGTTCCAGCTTTTGTGGGTATGGATTATGACTATCTAATCGAATTCCATACCTACAGACAATTATTGTTCCAGACCATTAAAAGAGCAATTCAACTTAACTTTAAACAAATCGACTTGGGAATGACAGCGTCGTTTGAAAAAAGAAAATTAGGAGCTACGGTGATCGAAAAGTTTGCCTACTTACAAACTGCGGATAATTATACCTTGGAACTACTGGATATTTTAGAATAGTAGTGAAATACATTAATTGAGCATGTACTAGGGGTGAAGTTCGAACAATTGATATTAGAATTTGAATCAAAGTTAAAAACTTTGGAAGCTTGTCATGAACATATTTTACTCAAGGCTGAAAAGGGTATTGCCCATACCGAAAAATCTATAAAAACGCTTAGAATTAGGGTTTTAGAAAAGGGTTTTTTTTCGAAAGCCGAAGAGATATTATTTTTCAAACATATAAAGCCTCAGTTTTTCAGCAAACTTATTTATTATGTTAAGCTTTATAATATAGAAAGCAAGCGACCCAGAAGCAGCACTAAATTCCAAATTAAATATTTGAACCATCAAATAAATAAGCTTCAGGTTTATTTCAATGAAAATTTAGAATTTTACTACTATTATCGTCGAGGAGCTACCACATTAGATGAGCAGTATTTTATTCGAGGAAAATCAAATCTGCGAACACCAACGCAGTCAATTCACTTTTTTGCAGATCATGAGTTCTCAACTTTTCAAGATACAGCGGTATCTACTATTTTAGCTTTTGATATGTTAATTGACTACTTAAAACAAGAAATTGAAAAACTTGAAAATCAAGTTAATTCTTCTGAATCAGAGCTACTCAAACAAACTCCACGTGTGTTTTGGACGGGAAACAAAACAGAATTAGTTGAATTAATATATGCATTACAAAGTAGCGGAAATATAAACAGTGGTACCGCAGACATAAAAGTAATGGCCAGATTGTTTGAACAAATATTTCAGGTTGATTTAGGAAATTACTATCACAAATTTACTGAGATTAGAGCGCGGAAAGCTAGTAAAACAAAATTTTTAGACAGATTACAAGATGTTCTTAACCAACGCTTTGATCAATTGGATGAATAACCGATAGTTGACCCCAAGTTGGGGTTTCATAAAGAAAAATTAAAGCCACATTTAGAAATAAAATTTAACTCAAATTAAATAGTTTTTGCCTTTGAAAAGCTGTTTTAATATCAAAATTTAAAGAAATAAAAATTACCCATCTTGGGGACGTCTATTGAATTTAGTATAAAACTGTTTTTCAAATTTGTAGAACGAAAGTCAAATCAAAGCAAAGTTCGTCTTATTTAGCCTAATTATATTCATAGACGGCTTTGCTTTTTAAATTACAAATTTATGGCAACATCTATTATTACAACAGACGATCTCCGAGAGTTCAAATTAGAATTATTGGATGACATTAAAAAATTACTAAATGCTCAAAAAGGGCAAGTTCCTAAAAAATGGCTTAAATCTCACGAGGTCAGGGAGTATTTAAGTATTTCCCCTGGGACTTTACAAAATTTAAGAATTAATGGAACACTTCCTTACACTAAAATCGGAGGCGTTTTATATTACGATTATCGTGATATTTCAAAAGCTTTGGAGGAAAATAGGGTTCATCATAAATTTTAGGATCAAATGGAATCAGTAAATTATATAAAACATCTGAATGCAGTATTTTTGCTTTTCTCTAAAGACAAGCGTTTGAACCCTACCCATATCTGCTTGTATATGGGGTTATTTCAATTATGGAATAATTATCATTTTCCTATAAATTTTTACATCAATCGCGACGAAGTAATGCAACTTTCTAAAATAGGGTCAAAGACAACCTATCACCGTTGCATTAAAGAACTTCATCAATGGAATTATTTACTATATCTCCCATCGTACAATCCTTTTCATGGAAGTAAAATTAAGTTGTTTAATTTTGGGACAAGTACTGAACAAGTAGTGAACCCATGTCATGCCAATATTGAGACAAGTCCTAAACAAGCGCTGGCATCTATAAATAAACTTAAACAAACTATAAAAAACAGTAAAAACCAAAATAAACTTGACCAGCCAAAAAATGAAATTGAAGTAATTGACTTTTTTTTAAAGAAAGATTGGACTGAAATAGAAGCCAAAAAGTTTTATAATCATTATCAAGGTATTGGCTGGCGAGTGGGAGGGAAAACTAAAATCGTTGACTGGCAGGCTACCGCTCATAATTGGATGTTGAAAGCTGATGAAATAAAAAAGGAAAAATTAGAATCAACTATAAATTCGAAGCTGGACAATTTAAGGACAAGTATTCATAAAAATTATCATGAACCCTTATGAATCTTCATCAACCAAATATCATCATTGAAGGTGATTCGCATTATACCATCGGTACTTTGCGGGGTAATGAAGTGTTTTATGATTTTGATAAAATGCTTATTTACCTTCAAGCTAAAGGAAAATTACTTTTTGGGAAGGACTTTAGAATTTTTGAAGAAGATCATCAGATGCTTTTTAAACTTTGTAATTATTTTATTAAAGACGTCAAGAACTGTAGAAAGTTCGACATGGATATCAATAAAGGTTTGTTGCTCTCTGGACCAGTGGGTTGTGGAAAAACAAGTTTAATGAAATTAATGCGCCACCTCGTTCCCCATTATAGACCCTATGAAGTAATCCCTGCCCGAAATATTACCTTTGGTTTTAATAATGTTGGTTTTAAAATCATAGAAGCTTATGGTGACAAAAAATTTTATTGTTTCGATGATTTGGGGGTAGAGCCAACTGGAAAGTACTTCGGAAAAGATTGCAATGTTATTGGAGAGATATTACTTTCTCGCTACGATTTATTTTTGAATCATAAAATATTAACCCATGCTACAACTAATCTAAATGCCGAGGAACTGGAAGACCGATATGGTAATCGTGTTCGCAGCCGAATGCGAGAATTATTTAATTTGGTTGCTTTTGATACTAAGGCTGAGGATAAAAGAACCTAATTAAACTTTTGCAAGTATTTATTTTTTGCCAATATTTAATTTATTTTTTTTCAGTTAGATTAGCTAACCGCGGAATGACCTCAAGACCAAAAGTAGTTCTGAAATGAATTGAACAACAATTGCTTTTAAACTTTTTGTTAATTTTAGAAATAGTTCTGTCATAATGTTATTATTGTTGAATGGATTGAAAAATGCTTAGGGCCACAAGTTTTAAATTTGTAATATTTAATAAATAACTATTTTCATCCATGTTGCTCAAAAACCCCAATTCCAAAAGCACAGCTGGAAAATAATCTAGAGTTTCTCGTAACACCTGAAAATTCGCAAACTTCACACCTCTGCTTTCAAATCCCAATTGCTTTTTGAAAGAAGCTTGCAACTCAAAAGCCAACCAAACGGATTCCTCAGAATAGCTACCTTGCCTTTTTGAAGCAAAAACTTCAATACCTCTAGCATTAGGATTATCCGAATGATTGCAATGCAAAGAAATAAACACATCTGCTTTTAGAACCTTGGCTAACTTAGTTCTATTCGATAGCGAAATAAGTGTATCGCTGTATCTAGTCAAATAAATATCTAAAGGTTTTTCTAGTTCATTATTGAGCTTTAAAATGGCTTTTGCAATATTGAGAACAACATCTTTTTCTTGAATTTTATTTATTCCGATGGCACCAGAATC
>TARA_R110002012_G_scaffold77840_3_pt1 | contig 98318 bp, 89 predicted proteins | sample TARA_R110002012 | Tara Oceans TARA_R110002012 (sample SAMEA4396515) | marine metagenome | biome: Westerlies Biome; feature: [DCM] deep chlorophyll maximum layer (ENVO:01000326); material: water (ENVO:00002006), including particulate matter (ENVO:01000060) such as... | depth 40 m
GGGCATTTCCGACCTGCGCGACGAGTCCGACCGCCAGGGCTACCGGGTGGTGATCGAGCTCAAGCGCGATGCGGTCGCCGATGTGATCATCAACCAGCTTTACCGCTACACGCCGCTGCAGACCTCATTCGGGGTCAATATGGTGGCGCTCAATGGCGGCAAGCCGGAGCTGATGACGCTGATCGACATGCTCAAGGCCTTCGTCGCCTTCCGCGAGGATGTCATCACAAGGCGGACCAAGTTCCTGCTGCGCAAGGCGCGCGAACGGGCGCACGTTTTGGTTGGCCTCGCCATTGCGGTTGCCAATATTGACGAGGTCATCTCGCTGATCCGCAATGCGCCGGATCCGGCGACCGCGCGCGAGCAGTTGATGACACGGCGCTGGCCGGCGCGTGACGTGGAGCCGCTGATCCTGCTGATCGACGACCCGCGTCACCGGATCAACGAGGACGACGGCACCTACAACCTGTCCGAAGAACAGGCCCGCGCCATTCTCGAATTGCGTCTCGCCCGCCTGACCGCGCTCGGCCGCGATGAAATCGGCGACGAACTCGGCAAGATCGGCGAGGAAATCAAGGACTTCCTCGAGATCCTCGGCTCGCGTCTGCGGGTCCAGCAGATCGTCAAGGACGAGCTGATTGCCGTGCGCGACGAATTCGGCGTGCCGCGCCGCACCCAGATCATCGAGGGTGGCGCGGACATGGATGACGAGGACCTGATCGCACGCGAGGACATGGTCGTGACCGTGAGCCACGCGGGTTACATCAAGCGCGTGCCGCTGGCCACCTACCGGGCGCAGCGCCGCGGCGGCAAGGGCCGGTCCGGCATGTCGACCCGCGACGAGGATTTCGTCACACGGTTGTTCGTCGCCAACACCCATACGCCGGTGCTGTTCTTCTCCTCGCGCGGCATCGTCTACAAGGAAAAGGTCTGGCGTCTGCCGATCGGCACGCCGACATCCAAGGGCAAGGCGCTGATCAACATGCTGCCTCTGGAAAAGGGCGAACGGATCACCTCGATCATGCCGCTGCCGGAGGACGAGGACAGCTGGGCCAATCTCGACGTGATGTTCGCCACCACGCGCGGCACCGTCCGCCGCAACAAGCTCAGCGACTTCGTCCAGGTCAACCGCAACGGCAAGATCGCGATGAAGCTCGATGACGAGAATGACGCCATTCTCAATGTCGAGACCTGCAACGAGTTCGACGACGTGCTTCTGACCACGGCGCTGGGCCAGTGCATCCGCTTCCGTGTCGATGATGTGCGTGTCTTTGCCGGCCGCAACTCGATCGGTGTGCGCGGCATGAACCTTGGCAAGGATGATCACATCATCTCGATGACCATCGTCCACCATGTGGATGCGGAAGCCGCCGAGCGTGCCGCCTATCTCAAGCGCGCCGCGGCCGAACGCCGTGCCGCGACCGGCGAAGAGGTCGAGGATGTCGGCCTGGTTGGCGAGGAAACCGAGGAAATCGGTGAAATCACCAATGATCGCTATGAAGAGCTGAAGGCGCGCGAGCAGTTCATCCTCACCGTCAGCGAAAAGGGCTACGGCAAGCGTTCCTCGAGCTACGAGTTCCGCATTTCGGGCCGCGGCGGCAAGGGCATCCGCGCCACCGACACCTCGAAGACCGGCGAGATCGGACCGCTGATCGCCGCCTTCCCGGTGGAGCATGGCGACCAGATCATGATGGTGTCCGATGGCGGCCAGGTCATCCGCGTGCCGGTCGGCGGCATCCGCATGGCCAGCCGCGCGACCAAGGGCGTGACCATCTTCTCGACCGCCAAGGACGAGCGCGTGGTCTCGGTCGACCGGATCAGCGAACCGGAAGCCGAGGAAGAGCTGGTCGACGATGTCGAAGCAGCCGCCGAAATCGGCGTTGCCGACATCGTGCCGGAAGCAGACCTGCCGGACACGGCCGCGAATGACAGCGCCGCGCCGGATGAAGATCCGCAGGGCTGACCGGTCGGCAGCCGCCAAGTTCAGAAGCCGGGGAGCGATCCCCGGCTTTTTCGTGCGGAGGATTCGGAAAAACTCACAAGCAGCGAACGTCTGCCGCATTGCAGCGGATGGCGGATGTGGGCGGGAAGCGGACTTTGGTTGCGATTAGACCAACGTCGGTAGTGCGGTCAAATCGAACTCTAGTCTGATTGGGAACAATGACTTATATCGCGAAACCGACCTCTGACCGAGGGCACTGTTCGCCTCCCTAAAAAGGGCGGCTTTGGAACGCCACCGTTGGCATCTCTACGCACTCAGGCTAAACGTCTCGATCCAGCCCAGCGGCATAGCTTGACTGAACACGGGGCTCTTGGCAAACAGCCAAACATCTAGTTCAATCCTCTTGCGAGGCGACCTCTTCAATTGCCTTTGCCGCAGCCCCCGGTTTGATTTGACCCGTTATCAGGTGACCCAAAACGCTCCCGGCTCCGAAGCCTACCGGACCGCCAATCAGCGCACCAAGTGCGCCGCATCCAAGTATTAACCCAGTTGGCACAGCGGCATTTGCCACGTTCTTAGCATCCAGCGTTGTGCGCAAGTTTTCTTCGATTGCCGATATAAAGCGCTTTGACCAGGATTGAACGTCCTCATTTTCTATCAGTTCATCGGGCGGGGCCTCCGACATCTCTTGCGCTTCCTTGCTCAGCTTCAGAAGTTTATCCAATGCATCGAGCGCAGCAGTCCGATCATGGGAGGGTAATTTATTATCCCCTCGTATTTCTTCACGTAATTCTTCAGTCATTCTGAAAACTAGCTTAGATACAAATATTATAGGGACTCTGTTTTGTTCAACTCTATCAACAACATTGAGAGCCCCCCTCTCTTTGTCGCCTGTAAGAGCTATGTTGGATATGAAAACCTTATAATCCCTTGCGAATGGGATCAAAACTGACCGAGTTAGCTTACGGAGGGCGCTAGTTATTTTGCGGCCGTCGTAGTACCACTCAAATGCAAAATCTTGTAGCCACCTAGGATCACTCCCTGCTTTTTCAATGATCTGAAGGGTCAGGCCTAGCTCAAGCTCTCTTTCAAGCGGCCAGTTCAGCTGAGCGCTTCCAACCATTGATCCGCCACTATTGGAATTTTCGATAAATTCTTCGAAATCAACATTATCTTTTAGCTTTTTGTTGATTGATCGTAACTCAGGATTGTCCAGAGCTGCAGCCATTTCCTTTATCGGACGTTCATAAGTGTTGTGGTCCGCTTGCTGCAGGTCTAAAATTGCGTTATTGAGATCGTCAAGTGCGGATGCTATCGTCATTCAGTCATTTCTTCCAATTCGATATGCGGCCGCTTTTTCTAATAAATTTTTGCGGGATATCTCTTTCAGTTGCTCGGCAAGACTTTGTATCCAGTCGTTTCGTTCGTAGGAATTTGCTTTTTCCTCTATAGCGTAATTTATCTCTTGAAGAGCTGCTTCGATACTTGATGGATTTTCGGGATCAAAAGTTACATTTGCTATTTCACCATCTATTTCATCAGCAAATCTCGCCATCTGATCGGTCTTTTTCTTGATCGCTTCAAGGCCTTTAATTTTCATATTCTACCTTTCTGAGCACTCCGAAAGTGCTCCTTTTTAGAGTTTACCCAGGCCGCCTTGAGAAACACTATCAAAAATTCGCTCATAAACTCAAGAGTTGCTAAAAACCTTATTTATTTAGCAACAACTATCGTTCGCGACATCAGAGAGCTCTAGTAAAATAGGCTACTTGTTGCCTTTTGCTGCGAATTACACGACGGCCCGCTTTGGGCCGTCAGCAGCTAGATGGACATGGGTCACTCCTGCCACAATCTGTCACCATCCGTGCTACACTCCCGCGTCGCCATCCCATCCCGGAGCTCGTCTTGTCCCGCGCCGCCCGTCTTCTCGATCTGTTGCAGGTCTTCCGTCGCTACCGGCACCCGGTCAGTGGTGCCGTGCTGGCCGAAGAGCTTGGGGTCTCGCTCAGGACCATCTATCGCGACATCGACTCCCTGAAGGCGCAAGGTGCGGCGATTGATGGCGAAGCGGGGGTGGGATTTGTGCTCAAGCCCGGCTTCATGCTGCCGCCGCTGATGTTTTCCGAAGACGAGATCGAGGCGCTGGTGCTCGGCTCGCGTTGGGTGGCGGAGCGCGCGGACCAGCCGCTCGGAGCGGCGGCGCGCAATGCACTGGCCAAGATTGGGGCGGTGCTGCCGCCGGATCTGCGCGCGGGGCTGGACGAGTCCACCCTGCTGGTCGGCCCCGGCGCGCCGCTGTCTGCCGGCGAGAGCGAGTTGCCGCGGATTCGCGATGCCATCCGGCGGCAACGCAAGCTGACCATCGCCTATGCCGACGTCAATGACGTGAGCACCGAGCGTGTTATCTGGCCGATCGCATTGGCGTTTTTCGACAGGACCCGGGTCATCGTTGCCTGGTGTGAATTGCGCAATGATTTCCGGCATTTTCGGGCTGACCGGGTGGTCAGTCTGAACATCGAAGCCACGATCTATCCGCAGCGCCGGGCGGCTCTGATGAAACAATGGCGCATCCAGCTCGGGATACCGTTGCGATCCCGCGCCGGAGACTGAGCGTGCTTGAGCCGCGCTGTTGCCGGCATCTTCTTGCCGGGTAAACCCGGTGTTCTGGGGGGGATTGGAAGTTCAGACGTGCGCCCGGACGGGCGGCGCGGTCAGCACAAACCCGGCCAGGTTTCTTCACAGCCGGGCCAAAAAGCCCAAAAGGGCAGGTTTGGCGTGGTCAGGCGTGTCAGCGATGGCCGGTCCAGACCGGGTCCCGGGTTTCGTCCGGCATCTCCCGGCGCAGGGCGCCGAGAACCAGACCGCTGAACAGCGCGACGATCATGAGGGCAAGCAAGGCGAGAGCTACAGTCATCACATTTGTCCTTTCGTCACACCAAACTCTGATGCAGACACCATGACAAATCCTGAATGAACCGAAACTGAACGGGTTTATGGCTAATGATTGGTGACTGGACGCGCCGAACAACCGGGACCGGCTGACCCCGTCCCGGTCACGGAAAGCCAATGCAGCGAAGCCACGGTCAGCTCAGATGCACGGCGCCCGGCATGGCCAGACCGAAATCCGGCCCGCCGGGGCGGGGCGGCGGCAATGTCTTAAACATCGCGTGCAGGTCCTGATCGCTGGTGCGGTCCTCGAGCTCGGTGGTCCAGACCCTGAAAGAAGACAGCTGGTAGCTGCCGAACGAGGTGATCATCGCAACGTCCGAGGCATCGGCGCCGCGGACCATCAGGATGCGGCCAATGCGCGGGACATTGTAGCGGGCATCGACCGTATGCCAGCTGCCGCCGAGAAAGACCTCGAACCAGGCGCAGAAATCGTCAAAGCCGGAATCGGGCACACCGATATCGCCGAGATAGCCGCTGGCATAGCGGGCCGGAATGTTCATGGCGCGGCAGAGGCTGACGCCGAGATGGGCAAAGTCGCGGCAGACGCCGGATTTTTCCTCCAGCACGTCGCGGGCGGTCTTGTCCGGCCGGCCGAACTTGTAGCCGAAGGTCACGTGATTGTGGACGAAGGTGCTGATCGCCTGCACCCGGGGCCAGCCTTCCTGGGTGTTGCCGAAGGTGGCCCAGGCAAAATTGCCGAGGCTGTCGGAATCGCAATAGCGGCTGGCGCCGAGGAAATCGAGCGTGTCGCTGGGCAGGTCCTCGATCCGGTGCTGAACCGCGAATGTCGGCCAGATGTCCGGAGTTCCGCTGACTTCGGCAACGCAATCGGACCAGAATGTGGTGCGGCCCTGGTCGGCGACGGCGCGGGATATCCGGTTTCCGTAACGGTCGACATAGACCGAAATGGGCGTCATGGCGGTTGTTCTGACGTAGTCAGCGCCAACCAGACGGCCATTGAACTCCGTGTGGGTGGAGAGTGCCAGCAGCATCGGGACCGGTGCGGGGCAGTCGACGATGATTTCAAATCCAAATCTGATCAGCATGGCAACACCTCATGTCGTGAACTGCTGCAACGAAGTGGCCATTGCTTGGTTCCAGTGCCGGTCGCGCAATTTGCGGGCCGGGTGCACGCCTTCGGGCGCGCTGGAACACTATGACATGGCTTTGAAGTCGTGGTTCGATTCTTTTTCGCAGACGCACAATTTGTTGGCCGCGATGGTCATGAAGATGGGCGCGCCGGCAAGAATTGGCTTTGATAAAGCGCAATAAAGGCGTATGAAACAGGTGTAATAATTCAAGCATTGCGTGGCTCGGCATGGCTTAGGCTGGCTGCCACCCTGTTTGCATCTCGACCAAGAATTGAAAAATAAATGCCCGGGACGCACAAATTCTGCGCCGGGCGCAGATCGTATTGGAATGACCATGAGCAAGAATGTCTTCACCAAGGGGCAGCAGGTCACGCTGCAATCGCGCGTCGGGCTGTCGCCGCGCACGCCACGGGAATTTACCGTGCTGATGCGGTTGCCGGACAATCAGGGCAAGGCCCAGTATCGGATCCGCAACGAGGAACAGGGCCATGAGCGCGTTGAGCAGGGCAGCAATCTGGAACTTGTGAGTTCCGTCAGCAACGCCTAGCGCCTGACATCGCCGTCATGGCGATGGCCAGGAACGGCGCCGAATTTTCTCTATGTCGCGTAGATCAACCGAACAGGCCAATCCCGGCCGCCCGGATGCTACGCCGGAACAGGACCTGCCATGGCCAAGGGCCAAATGAAGTCGAACAAGGAAGTTCGCAAACCGAAGAAGGACAAGGCCGCGGCAAAGGCACCAGCGGCGGTCGGAACCGCGGTCAAGCAACTGGAAACAAACCCGTTTCAGAAAAAAGCCAAGAAGTGATCGCGCTTGCGCCGCAGCGGTTGCGAGCCCTGCGATGATCGGTTTTCCCAACCAGATGCGCAGTTTTGACGAGGACGCCGGCACGATCCGGTTTTCCGGCTATGACGGCGTGATGGAAGTCCGCTTCGTGCTGGAAGCTCCGGCGCTCGAGCAGATTGCCGGGCTCGCCCGTTCGCCTGATACTGCCTATCTCGAGGCCTTCGACCGCTATCGAGCCCAGATCGAAACGGCGGCCGTGCGCGCCTACAAGAAAACCCGCAAATCGCTGATCTGGTTGTCTTCGGCCGATTTCTGAGCCGGCTTGCCGGCGGTTTCGTCCAATCATCGCTTGAAGCGCTTTCGCTGTCATGACAAAAGGCCTTGCAAAGAAGGGTTTTGTCATGCGCATCGCGTTTTATCCCGGGTCGTTCGACCCCATGACCAATGGCCACATCCACGTGCTCGAGCAATCGCTGGCGCTGTGCGACCGGCTTGTGGTCGGCATCGGCGTGCATCCGGGCAAGACGCCGATGTTCTCGTTCGATGAACGTGCCGGCATGATAGCCGACGTGGTGCGGTCCGAATTCCCGCAGCGCGCGGGCGATGTCAGCGTGGTCTCGTTTCAGAACCTGGTGGTGGAAGCCGCACAGGATGCGGGCGCAACCGTACTGGTGCGCGGGCTGCGCGACGGCACCGATCTCGACTACGAAATGCAGATGGCAGGCATGAACCGGGCGATGGCGCCCGGTATCACCACCGTGTTCGCGCCGGCCTATCCCGAATCCCGCCACATCACCGCCACGCTTGTGCGCCAAATCGCCAAGATGGGCGGCGATGTCACGCCGTTTGTCCCGGCCGTCGTGCACAAGGCACTCAAAGCGCGGCTTTCGGGAACCTAGCAGCCTTCGCCGTGGCGTTGCCAAGCCCACGGCGGTGTGTCAAACGATTGCCGCCGGTGCGAAAAGCCCGGCCGCCGCACTTGAATGGAGCCACCATGCGTTCTTCCCGCCTGCTCATCGCCGCGACCCTGGCCCTCGGCCTGGCCTCGACCGCCTTTGCCAATGCCGCCGAGATGCTGACCATCAAGCTCAAGACGGGCGATGTCGTCATCGAACTTGCCGACGATGTCGCGCCTGAGCACACGGCCCGGCTGAAGGCGCTGGCGGATGCCGGCGAATATGACAATGTCGCCTTTCACCGGGTGATCGAAGGCTTCATGGCCCAGACCGGCGACGTCCAGTTCGGCGACATGGAAAACGGCTTCGTGCCGCAGCGCGCCGGCACCGGCGGCTCCTCCGAGCCCGATCTGGCGGCGGAATTTTCCGACAAGCCGTTTGAACGCGGCACGGTCGGCATGGCCCGTTCGCAAAACCCGAATTCGGCCAACTCGCAGTTTTTCATCATGTTTGCGCCCGCACCGCATCTCAACGGCCAGTACACCGTGGTTGGTCAGGTGGTCGAGGGCATGGAGCATGTCGACCAGATCAAGCGCGGCAGCGCCAACGCCAATGGCGCGGTGGACAATCCCGACCGCATGATCGAGGTCCGCTCCGGCAGCTGACCAGATACCCATTTCAATCTAAACAGGAGAGACGCAATGGCGGAGATCAAGGATCCCGAAAACACACTGATCGTGGAAACCACCCAAGGTGAAGTGATCATCGAAATGCTTCCCGACCTGGCGCCCGGCCATGTTGCGCGGATCAAGGAACTGGCCCGCGAAGGCGCCTATGACGGCGTCGTGTTTCACCGCGTCATCGAAGGCTTCATGGCGCAGACCGGCGACGTCAAGTTCGGCAAGTCCGACGGGCCTTCCTTCGATCCGCGCCGCGCCGGCATGGGCGGTTCCGACAAGGGTGACCTGAAGGCGGAATTTTCCAACATGAACCATTCGCGCGGCACCTGCTCGATGGCGCGTGCGCAGGATCCGAACTCGGCCAATTCGCAGTTCTTCATCTGCTTTGACGACGCCGGCTTCCTCAACCGCCAGTACACGGTCTGGGGCCAGGTCACGTCCGGCATGGACAATGTCGACAAGATCAAGCGCGGCGAACCCGTCGTCGATCCCGACAAGATCGTGTCGATGAAGGTTGCGGCTGACGCCAAGGCTTAAGTCACTTCCACGCGCGGGATTCACGGGCTCAGGCCGTTTGAATTCCGCGCGTTTTTCATGAGGCGCGCATCGTGCGGGTAGACCTTTTCGATTTCGACCTTCCTGACGAGCGCATCGCACTGCGCCCGGCAGTCCCACGCGACAGCGCCCGTCTGCTGCGTGTCGATGCCGATGGGGGTCTGCAGGATCTCTCGGTCTCTGATCTGGCCGATCTGCTCGAACCCGGCGACGCGCTGGTGTTCAACGACACAAAAGTCATTCCCGCTCAGCTCGAAGGCTTTCGCAGCCGCGGCGACAACCGGCAACGCATCTCCGCCACGCTGCACATGCGCGCGGGCGCCGACCGCTGGAAAGCCTTTGTCCGTCCGGGCAAGCGGATCAAGCAGGGCGACCGGCTGCATTTTGGCGGTGACGGCTCCACCTGTCTCACCGGCGTTCTCGATGCCACTGCGGGGGAACGCGGTGAGGGCGGCGAGCTTGAATTGATCTTTGATCTCTCCGGCCCGGCTCTGGACGAGGCGATCATGGCCACCGGCCACATTCCGCTGCCGCCTTACATTGCCTCGAAACGTGGCGAGGACGACCAGGACCGCAAGGATTATCAGACCATCTATGCCCGCGAAGACGGCGCGGTCGCAGCGCCCACCGCAGGCCTGCACTTCACCGACGCGCTGTTTGACAAGCTCGATGCGCGCGGCATTTCCCGGCATTTCGTCACGCTGCATGTCGGCGCCGGCACCTTTCTGCCGGTCAAGGTCGACGACACGACCGAGCACCTGATGCATTCGGAAATCGGCCATGTCAGCGCCGATACCGCTGCCGCGCTCAACGCCGTGCATGCGCGCGGCGGCCGCGTTGTGTCCGTCGGCACCACCTCGCTGCGGCTCCTGGAAAGTGCGGCGAATGAGGACGGCACGATCCAGCCCTGGTCGGGCCCGACCGACATCTTCATCACCCCGGGCTACGCTTTTCGCGCCGTCGACGTGCTGATGACCAATTTCCATCTGCCGCGCTCGACGCTGTTCATGCTGGTCTCGGCCTTCTCGGGCCTTGAGACCATGCGCTCAGCCTATCGCCATGCCATCGACACTGGCTACCGTTTCTATTCCTATGGCGATTCCAGCCTGTTGTTCCGGAGCGCGCCATGACCGCCGAAGCCGATGTGACATCCGACACCTTCCAGTTCAAACTGCTCGCCACCGACGGCAAGGCGCGGCGCGGCGCGATCTCGATGCCGCGCGGCACCATCCGCACCCCGGCCTTCATGCCGGTCGGCACCGGCGGCACGGTCAAGGCCATGTATATGGACCAGGTCGCCGATCTCGGCGCCGACATCATTCTCGGCAACACCTACCACCTGATGCTGCGCCCCGGCGCCGAGCGGGTGGCGAAGCTCGGAGGCCTGCACGAGTTCGGCCGCTGGCAAAAGCCGATCCTGACCGATTCCGGCGGCTTCCAGGTGATGTCGCTGTCAGCGCTCAGAAAGATCAACGAGCAGGGCGTCACCTTCCAGTCGCATATCGACGGCTCGCGCCACGAGATGAGCCCGGAGCGCTCGATCGAGATCCAGGGCCTGCTTGATTCCGACATCCAGATGCAGCTCGATGAATGCGTGCGGCTGCCCGCCGGCGAGACCGAGATCGAACGCGCCATGGAAATGTCGCTGCGCTGGGCCGAGCGCTGCCGCGTGGCGTTTGGCGATCAGCCCGGCAAGGCGATGTTCGGCATTGTCCAGGGCGGCGATATCCCGAAACTGCGCGAGCGCTCGGCGCAAGGCCTGTCCGGCCTCGATCTCAAGGGCTATGCCGTCGGCGGGCTGGCCGTCGGTGAGCCGCAGGAGGTGATGCTCGACATGCTCGATGTCACCTGTCCGCTGCTGCCGGCGGAAAAGCCGCGCTACCTGATGGGGGTCGGCACGCCCGACGACATGCTCAAATCCGTCGGCCGCGGCATCGACATGTTCGACTGCGTGATGCCGACCCGCGCCGGCCGCCACGGCCTGGCCTTCACCCGCCACGGCAAGATCAACATCAAGAACGCGCGGCACGCAGAAGACCACCGGCCGCTCGACGATCAGAGCTCATGCCCGGCGGCGCGCGACTATTCCCGCGCCTATCTGCAACACCTGGTCCGCTCCAACGAGATTCTCGGCATGATGCTGATCACCTGGAACAATCTGAGCTACTACCAGGACCTGATGTCGGGCATCCGCACCGCGATCGAGGCGCAGCGGTTTGAGGACTTCTCCGCCGAGACCCAGGCCGCCTGGGCCAAAGGCGATATTCCGCCGCTGGGGTAGGGCACCGGTTCCCCGGGTCGACCGCTGGCCTGCAGAGATTTCCCGAGAGCTCCCAGCTCGATAGAGTCCCAGACTCTTCGTCATCCCGGCCTCCGAGCCGGGATCCAGCGACCCGGCGTCCGCCGGGTCAGAAGAGTCTTCCAGCCCAAGGACTTGGGCTGGCTGGATACCGGATCAAGTCCGGTATGACGGTGTCTGGTATACTCCTCGGACGCCACACTCCGCATCGAGCGTCTTTTGGCAGCGAAGGTCCGCTCATGACCACAGCTCCTCATTGCTCCATCTGGTCATAGTTACCGCTGGCTATTCGACGAAACGATGAAACCCGCCAACCTCCGGAAACGCCCCCACACTCCGTCATGCCGGACTTGATCCGGCATCCAGCGACCCGGCGTCCGCCGGGTCAAAAGACACTTCCAACCCAACAACCTGGTCGGAAGGGTATGCCGGAGGCTACGTCGCTGCGCTAGTCTGGATCAAATCCGGCAGGACGGGCTTCAGAAAACGCCACCCGGCGACCCTCACTCCGCATCCAGCGTCTTCTCGCAATGCGACGGCCCGCCCTTCGGGTCAATCCGGTCGGAAACGGCGCGGATCGAGGTGATCGTGTAGTCCCTGGAAACCGTCAGCTCGACCACGCAGGGCCGACCGCCGCGAAACCCGCCGCGCCAAGTGTATTGCGTCGCGCCGAGCGCGCCGCCACTGTCGGAAACCGGAGGACCGTAGGCGGCAAAGAACACGCCTGCCGACTTGCCGTTCCAGCGCGCCCCAAGCGGATTGGAGGCCACCGAAGCGGTGGTGCAGGCCGAAACGAACGCGGCGCAGACAGCCAGGAGTGCAAGCCGGAATTTCATGATCGCGAGGTCCTCGGAGTTCTTGTGAAAAGGGCGGGGCGGCAACCAACCGCCGCCGCGCCCCCTCATAGCGGATTCGCGGGTGGGGGGTAAATGGGGGGCTGTTGGTACAAGGCGGTTTCGGCCCTGAGCTGCCGTTCGTTCATACCGCAGCGAACGACTGCATGGAGCCCATAGAGAAGGATTCTGCACTGTCTGGCAAGGTCCGCTCTCACCTCTTTGAGTGAAAAACCGGTTAGGGCTTATTCACTCCACACCAGAGAACTTGTAGAGGTCATAAACGGCCTACCAAAAGCAAATTGCGTTGGCTTAGCGGGCTGACAATTGAGTCAACAGAGTTTTGGCTCGTGCGGAAACTTTGGCCTTGGAAACCGCCTTGGTGCCGTAGAAGGGAAGCATAACAACCAACGGAAAGACTGCTCCCAGCCCAGCCCACATAATAGTGCCCGCTTCACCGGCTGCCATAAAAGTGGACGCGCTAGCCCCAACTGCAGCTAACCCGGCATCCCTGCTCGGGACAAATACACCGGAATAGAAGTTGGACCCTTTTCGCAAATCAGCTAAATGGTCCTCAAAGCGCTCAAATCTTTGCTTGAGAACTGCGACATCTTCTTCTACTGTGATCGAATCTAGCAACGCCAAATCACCCACATCCTGAACAATATTCTTGAGCTCATTAACGATTTCATCGCTGGAAGAGATCGATTTCAACTCACTTGGTGATATGCCATCTAGCTTCAAACCATATCTCAAATGGAAGATGTAACTTGAGACCGACAATGATGCATCGGTTAGTTCACCCGCCTTACTTTTCAGCCCGCCTAATTCAGAGAGCAGCCAATCGGCCCTTGAGAGTGAATCAATGCTTATTGCCCCATTTCCCAAAAAGTGACTCTGCCAGAAAACCCGATCAAGCAGCTCCTTACTGTTGTCTTCCCCCCAATCGCGATCCTGAAACCGTACGAACATGGGATCCGAAAACGGCCCAATGGTACTGGACAAGATCCGGTTGAAGTCGCCGAACTTTGGCTTGTCGCTTTCCGACCCAGAGCTATAGGAAATAAGCCAGTCTGGATATCTATCTGGAACTGAAAATATGCGGTTCTCTGCAAAAAAATCGCTGAAATCTCGACAAAACTCAAACCATATCTTGAGTGTATCTATTTCTTCGGGGGTGATCTCGTCTATTATTGGGTTGTCAAAGTCAAGTGGCTTGATGGCCTCGTAGCGTAATTTATATGCGTCACCCTTTATACCGGCAGCATTACTATACAGATATGAATCATGCTCTGCCCACTTAAAAATCTTAGGGCAAGGATCGATGATTGCGATTTGATCGAAAATTAGGAGGGCTGATTTAATTTTTGAGAGAAACTTATCGGAAGTATCGAAGTTTAAAATTTGGTTATGGCAATTTCTCTTTGGAAGTGGCGTGTTGATACCAGCACAAAACGGTTTGGTGTCAATAAACAGATGGCGTCCTCTCGATCCACCACCATGTTCCGTAACGCTCCACTTGTTGGTCGAGAACCCAGATTCGCTGTGGTAATAGCTCATAAGGGCAGACGCAAAACCAGTCAGCGACTTTCGCGATATCGAAAATCCTTCAAGACTACCAAAATTTTTGTCAAAAACCTGCGGAATATTATCCTTTATGATCTTGATATAATCAATTTCTGCAGGCCGCCTATGACTATGGTGCCATGCGTCGATTTCGGAAGTTAGGTCGATCATATCCAAAAGCCTTCTAAGTCTTGACTAATCACAAGTAACCATGAGCACGGGCCTGTGCAACCTTGAGAAACTTGAGACGATGAGGCCTCCGAAATTGGAGTCGTCTGCGCTGATCTGTAAGCCGACATTGGTCAAAATGCAGCGAAATCACCTTTTGTCCGCATTGCAGACCTTGGTGTGATGTGCAGCGAACGGCAGCTTACCGCCCATTGTCGCCATCCCCGCTCGATCTTGCCAGTCAACCCCTCCACCCGTGCGGTGACACATTTCAAAAAATCTCCGCCCATTTTTCCCCACTCCTCACACCCGTGCCACACTTTCCGGGCTCCCGCTGCCGGATGGAACGTGAACGTGTTGGTTCAGGTGGGAGGAAGGCCTTTTGGGATTTGCCGGAACGTGCGGCAGGGCTCGGGAGGAGGCGGAGGCCATCGGGGTTCCGCTGGCGGGCGGGTCTCTTTGAGACGCGTGCAAAGCCAGCCACCGGACCGGCTCTTGTTCCGTGGCCGCCGAAAGGCGGATGCGCGGAGCGGGAAGACCGGTGCGGGCCTGTGGCGGACATGTGAGGACTTGACCTTCAGCGTCCGTGCCGGTTCCCCGAAACCCACTCGCGCGGTCAGTCCAGACCGTGACCGGAGCAATCCGGGCGGGAACCTGGTGGATAAGCCAGCCCTGAGACGTGCAAGGCGCCGCCTGTCGGATGCGGACATCATCCGGCGAAGCTCGGGCCGCGCGCAGGTTGCGCCACCCATTTCATACTTTCCGTAAGGCAAAGCCCGCGTGCGGCCCTCCGGACTTGCAGCTCATCCCCCGGCGGCTCTTGTCGCGCGGCAGTGTTTCCTGCTGCCCGATTGCGCGGGTCGGCACCGACACGGAGATCCCCAATGCCGGATTCACCCGAATCAGGCGATCGCAATCACCTCGAGCTCGTGCTCGCCGGTTTCCACCACATCGCCAACGGCCTTGCCCATCAAGGCGCGGCCCACCGGCGAGGCAAAGGAGATTGTTCCGGTCTTCGGGTCGGCCTCGTCCTCGCCGACAATGCGGTAGGTCTGCGGCGGCTTGCCGTCGCGGCTGTAGGTGACGGTCGCGCCGAAGGCGACGGTGTGGTGCGACGCGGGATCGGGCATCAGCTGAGCAGTGCGAACCCGCTCGGCGAAATAGCGCGCATCGCGCAACGGGCCCGCCTGCTGACGCCGCTTCTCGTTGACGTCGTCGATGCCGTTCGCCGCCTCGAAGTCTGCGCGCGCGGTGGCAAGCTCGGCCTGCAGCTGCTTCAGGCCGGTCTCAGTCACCAGATTCGGATGCGCGGAAACCGGCCGGTCGGGCAGCTGCGTTTCTGCTGCGGTCTCGGAACTTTCTTCCTTGGTGAAGGCGACGCTCACGGCAAGTCTCCGTCTGTTGATGCCCGGCGCGCGATACCGAAAGATCCGGGATCCGGGACACCAAGCATAGGTGGAAATCCGGCCGGCTGGCAATGCCGGCGGGTCCCTCTCAACGCGTTGGCAGCGACCTTGTTCCGACGCGCCGAGCAAGCGGCGACAACAGGCAGGCCACGACGTGGCTCAAGTCTGCGGGCTGGCGGCCCTGATCATCTGCACGCCGTTGATCTTGAAGCTGCCGTCGGGCTGGCGTTCCAGCGAATAGAGCGCGGTCCAGTCCTGACCGTCCGGGCCCTGGATGATGACTTCCTGGACAATGCCGCTGCCGTCGCCGGCGGCTTTCGAGCGGCCGAAGGCGAAATTGCCCGGCCGATAGACCGGCTGATAACCGCGCTTGACCATGTCGAAGAACCGGCTCTCGTCGGGGTAGAGCTGCTTGATCGACGGCGCGGCGAAGGAATAGGCAGTCGTTGCATCGTCATTCAGAAAGGCCGCGATCTGGCTTTCGATGACGCCGCGGGCCGTCGCCGCATCATCGGCGCGCACCGAGGCAAGACTTGTCAGCACCGCGATCAGCGCTGCCGCGAGGATGAAAAGGAACCGGTAGGGTTGTGTCATGAGCTGGCCTCCTGCCTGTAAAGGTAGGACGGTGCCCCCGGATGGAAAGTTTCAGGCCGCGATGAAAATTCGTCCCGGCCTGAGAAATCACTTTAACAATGGTGGAATATCGAATCCAAACATGAGCTTGGAATGATATTCTAATGTAGAAGTTTATTGTGCCAGACCGGCTATGGCACGATCATGACCTTGCCGTCGCCGATTTTCAGCGCCTCGGGCAGGTCGCGCATGACATCGGCCAGCCGGACTGTCGCCACCACTTCCGTGCTCCAGGCGCCGGTGATGAAACGGTTCTGCACCGCGCGCAGCGTCTTCAGCTTGGAGAGGATCGAAGCCTGCCGGAACCAGTTCATCAGCCAGTAGCCCTCGATCTTCTTGTTCATGAAAATCAGCTGGCCGGGTTCGTTGAGCGCCGGCGCCTCGGTGTCGAGCTTGCCGTAGACGATCCAGCGGGCGCGGGCCGGCATCGCGGTGAAGATGTCGGCCGAGATCTGGTTGGCGACGGCGTCGAGCAGGATGCGCGGCTTCTCGGATTTCATCAGCGCGGCGAGCTTCGATGCGAAGTCCGGATCGGACTGGACCAGCACATGCTTGGCGCCGAGCTCCTTCAGGTGAGCTGCCTGGCTCTCCTTGCGGATGACGGCGATCATCGCATAGCCATTGTCGCGCGAAAGCCCCGCCATCAGCTTGCCGAGTTGCGAGAAGGCGGCGGTGAAGACAAAGCTCTTCGAGCCCGAACCCTTGACGATGTCGAACATGGTCCAGGCGGTGACCGGGTTGACCACGTGTCCCGCCGCATCCTCGTCGCGCATCGCCGGCTTGACCACGACGCACATCGCCGCTTCGACGACGATATACTCGGCCCAGGCGCCGGAGCCGTTGACGCCGCCGACAAAGGCCACGCGCTTGCCCTTGAGATAGCTCGAGTAAAACCCTTTGCCGTCGACGACGTCCCCGACACCTTCGAACCCCGCTGCCGCTCCCTTGATCCGCGGCTGGCCGTATTCGCCCTTGATGAAATAGAGATCCGACGGATTGATCGAGGCCATTCGCACCTTGATCAGCACCTGACCGGGGCCGGGTTTCGGCACCGGCAGGGCGCCATATTCGAGATAGGGCTCCAGCGTCTCGATTGCCGCGCCGGTGCGGGTGTTGCCGTATCCGTCGTGCTTGAGGATCAGCGCATTCATGCTCGAAGGCAAAGTCATGTCATGTCCTTACGGGGTCAGGATGGTCTTGCCGATGGCGCCGCGGTCTAGGATGCGCTGCAACGCCGATGCCGCCTCGGAGAGCGGCCGCTGCTCATCGATCCTCGTCTTGATGCGGCCTTGCGCATGCCAGGCAAACAATTCGCGGTTGTTGGCAGCATAGACGTCCGGTTCCTTGGCGACGAAGGCGCCCCAGAACACGCCGACCAGCGCATATTCCTTCAACAGCACCAGGTTGACCGGGAGCTTGGGGATTTCGCCCGAGGCAAAGCCGATCACGAGAAGACGACCGTTGCGGGCCATGGCGCGTGCGGCGACGTCAAAGGCAGTCCCGCCGACGGGATCGAAGGCGACATCCACACCGCCCGGCGCGTGCTGTTTCAGCGCCTCGCGCAAACCGTCATAGGGCAGGGCGATGTCGGCGCCGGCCTCGAGACAGGCCTGCTGCTTTGCCTCGCTCGACGCCACCGCGATCACCCGCGCACCCATGGCCTTGCCGATGGAAATGGCGGCCAGCCCGGTTGAACCGGCGGCGCCGAGCACCAGAAGGGTTTCGCCCGGCTTAAGTTCGGCGCGTTGCTTGAGCGCATGGTGCGACGTGCCCCAGGCGCACATCAGTGCGCAGGCATCGGCGAAATCCATGCTGTCGGGAATCGGGAACGCCCGGTTGGCCGGCGCCAGCACCTTCTCGGCATAGCCGCCATTGGTCAGCATCACGACGGCCCGGTCGCCGGGCTTGAGGTGGCTGACATTCGCGCCCACAGCCTCGACGATGCCGCCGGCCTCCATGCCCGGGACAAATGGCGTCTCGGGCTTCATCTGGTAAAGCCCCTGAACCAGCAGACCATCGGGATAGTTCAGCCCAATGGCTTCGGAGCGGAGCACGATCTCGTCGGGACCCGGGGTCGGATCCGGCATGTCGCGGTATTCGAGATTGGAGAGCGGGCCGTATTCAGGACAGACAATTGCCTTCATGGCGATTTACACCTTTTCCTGCGTGTAGCGTTTGAGCTCGGTGCGCGCCACCTGGCGGCGGTGGACGGCGTCTGGGCCGTCGGCCAGCCTGAGGGTGCGCAAATGGGTCCAGCTGCGCGCCAGCGGCGTGTCCTGCGAGATCCCTTGCGCGCCGAACATCTGCACCGCCTCGTCGGTGACCTTGAGCGCCACCCGGGGCGCGACCACCTTGATCTGGCTGATCCAGGGGGCGGCGGCACGGCCATCGCCCTGGTCCATCATCCAGGCCGCCTTCAGGCACAGAAGCCGGGCCTGTTCGATCTCCATGCGGCATTCGGCGATGATATCATAATTGGCGCCGAGCTGGGCGATCTTCTTGCCGAAGGCTTCGCGTTCCAGCGAGCGCTTGCACATCAGCTCGAGCGCCATTTCCGACTGGCCGATGGCGCGCATGCAATGGTGGATGCGTCCCGGTCCGAGCCGGCCTTGGGCGATCTCGAACCCCCGGCCTTCGCCAAGCAGAAGATTGCTGGCCGGGACCCGGACATCGGTGAAGCGGACATGGAAGTGGCCATGCGGCGCATCGTCCTGGCCATAGACCTGCATCGGCCGGATCTTCTCGATGCCGGCGGTGTCTGCCGGCACCAGGATCATCGAGTGGCGTTGATGCTTCGGCGTGTCCTCATCACCGGTGCGGACCATGACGATGTAGATCTTGCAGCGCGGATCGCCGACGCCCGAGGCCCACCATTTCTCGCCATTGAGCACGTAGTCGTCGCCGTCGCGGACACAGGACATCGAGACATTGGTGGCGTCGGACGAGGCGACATCGGGCTCGGTCATCAGATAGGCGGAGCGGATTTCGCCGTTGAGCAGCGGCTCGAGCCACTGTTTCTTGTGCTCGGCGCTGGAGTAACGGTCAAGCACTTCCATGTTGCCGGTGTCGGGTGCGGAGCAGTTGAAGGTTTCAGCACCGAGGCTGGCCTTGCCCATTTCCTCGGCGAGATAGGCATATTCGACCGTGGTCAGCCCGTCCTTGGCCTGGGTGTGCCAGAGGTTCCACAGGCCGCGGGCCTTTGCCTTGGCCTTGAGGCCTTCGAGGATCTCGGTCTGGCGGGCGGTGTAGCTCCAACGGTCACCTTCGGAACCGACGGCTGCGAGGAACTCCTCGTCGAGTGGCATGATCTCGTTGCGCACCATGTCGCGCACGGCCTCGAGAATGGGTTCGAGATGCTTGGTGATACCAAGATCCATCGGCTTTGCCTGGGTCATGTAAATCCTCCTCCAACTGTATCTGCGGTCAAATGCCGTTCACGACATCTCACCCCTGTGGCCAAGAAGCCGGATCGCATAGAGCACGCACTCATCTGCGAGGGCTTCGATTTCGTGTTCGGGCTGGCCTTTTCGCGGTGTGAACCAGACGATGGGCCCGTTGATGCACATGAAGACCGAATTCAGCGCGATCTTGATGTTGGTGTAGTCGATCGCGCCCGCGGCCCTGGCGTCCTCGAGCACCTTGCTGAAATGCTCGGAATAGGCGTCACGCAGCTCGGCCAGTTGCGCCAGCTCGGCGTGTTCATTGGCGGGCATGGTGCCGTGTCTGAGCATGTCGACGCCCTGGCCGACAACGTTCTGGAATGCCTTGGTGCGGATGACGCAGCGCACATGCGCCTTGAGCACGGCCTTCAGCCGCTCGATGGCCGGCATGTCGATGTCGAGCAGCGGTTCGATGGCCTGGAAGTTCATCATCATGCCGGTGCGGTAGACGTCGAGGAACAGCTCGGCCTTGGAACCGTAGTGATGGTAGATCCGGCCCTTGGTCGAGGAAATCCGGGCGGCAACTTCGTCCAGGCTGGTGGCCGCGTAACCGCGGGCTTCGAAGCAGAGTGCCGCGCCCTCCATGATTTCCATGCGGGACAGCTCGGTGTCGCTCTGGCGGCGGTATTTGGTCGATCGCGCGGCGGTCGCCATCTGTCTGCTTGCCCCTGTGCAGTCTTGAGGATGCGTGGACGGTGGAGTTGAAGAATATTGCCGTCCCGTCTTGCAGTTGCCCAAGAGTTGAACATACTATCGAGTATGTTGTCAATTATCGTGACAGCGCTATTGTCAGGGCACGATGCGGCGGCGGAAACGCCAAAACGCAGCGGGGAGGTTATTCATGAGTGAAGTGAGCGACGGCTATCTGGGCAGTCTTTTTGGCGTGAGCGGAAAAACGGCGCTGGTCACGGGCGGAGCAACGGGCATTGGCCGGATGATTGCCACGGCGCTGGTGCAGGCCGGGGCGCGGGTGTTGATCGCCTCGCGCAAGGGCGAGGATTGCGTCCGCGTGGCCGATGAAATCAACGCGCTAGGCGCGCCGGGAAAAGCCGAAGGGTTCGCAGGCGACGTGGGAACCGCCGACGGCGTGGTGGCGCTGGTGCAGGAGGTTCAGGCGCGCACCGACAGGCTGAATATTCTGGTCAACAATGCCGGCGTGTCCTGGGGCGCGCCTTACGAGGAGTTTCCGCACGCGGCCTGGTCGAAGGTGATGTCGGTCAATGTGGCTGGCCTGTTCACGCTGACCCGCGATCTGACGCCGCTGCTGCTCAAGGCGGCCAGCGATGCCGATCCGGCGCGGGTGATCAATCTCGGCTCGGTGATGGGAACCCAGCCGGCAGCCGACGGCGCCTATTCCTATTCGGCCTCAAAGGCGGCGGTGCATCACCTGACACGGATCCTGGCCGAAGAGCTGGCTTCCAAACGGGTCACGGTCAACGCCTTTGCGCCCGGCCCCTTCCAGAGCCGCATGACGGCCTTTGCCACGGCAAAGGACGAGCAGGTGGAAAAGGTTGGCGCCGGGGTGCCGCTCGGGCGTATCGGCGCGCCGGACGATGTGGCGGGCGCCACGCTCTATCTGTGCAGCCGCGCCGGGTCCTATATCACCGGCGCCATTCTTCCCATCGATGGCGGGCTGTCGGTGCAGCACGATATCCGCCTGTTCAAGGATGCCTGACATGGAAGACCAACCCTTCGACATGGACGCGCTGGCCGACGAGCTGCACGAGCTTGTGCCCGGTTTTTCAGGGCTGCACGCGGTGGAAAAGTTCAACACCGGCCAGTCCAATCCGACCTACCGGGTGGAGGCCGACAGCGGCAATTACGTGCTGCGCGCCAAGCCGCCCGGGACCTTGCTGAAATCGGCGCACCAGGTCGACCGCGAATACCGGGTTATGAAGGCGCTTTCGGAAAACAATGTTCCGGTTCCGAAGGTCTACGGCCTGTCGGGAGAAGACAGTGCGATCGGCCGGATGTATTTTGTCATGGAGCTGGTCGAAGGCCGGATCTTCTGGGACCCGGCGCTGCCGGAAGTCAGCAAGCAAGAGCGCGCCGCGATCTATGACGGGATGAATGACGTGCTGGCGCGGCTTCACAGTGTTGATCCGGAAGCTGCCGGCTTGGCTGATTACGGTCGTCCCGGCAATTATTTCGCCCGCCAGATCCGGCGCTGGAGCGAGCAATATATTGCCTCGAAGACAGAAGAGCTGCCGGATATGGACCGGCTGATGGACTGGCTCTGGGAAAACCTGCCTGACGATGACGGAATGGTTTCGGTGGTGCATGGCGACTACCGGCTCGACAACATGATCTTTGCGCCCCATGGCGAGGAAGTGCGGGCATTGATCGACTGGGAACTGTCGACGCTGGGGCATCCGCTCGCCGATCTGTCCTACCAGTGCATGCAATGGCGGCTGCCGCACAAGAGCGGCTTTCGCGGGCTGGGTGGCCTTGACCGCGAGGAACTCGGAATCCCCAGCGAGGCCGATTATGTGGCGCGCTATTCCAAACGCAGCGGCATTGCGGTCGACAACTGGACCTTCTGCCTGTCGTTCTCCTTCTTCCGTCTCGCGGCGATCCTTCAAGGGGTCTACAAGCGCTCGCTCGATGGAAATGCCTCCAATCCGGAGCGCGCCAGGGAAATCGGCCAGGCGGTGCCGCAACTGGCATCGATGGCCAACAGCATCATGTCCGGAAAGGCATAGAGATGGCGGAATTTGCAGGACGGGTCGTTCTCCTCACCGGCGCGACCGGAGGTTTTGGCGAAGCCGCGGCACGGTATTTTTCCAGGGCCGGCGCCAGCCTGGTGCTGAGCGATCTTGGTGCGGACCGACTGGAGGCGCTGGCAGACGAGCTCGGAGGCAAGGCCGTGGCACTCGATGGAGATGTGTCCGATCCGGCCGTGTCCGAGCAGCTGGTGGCGAAAGCCATGTCCGAATACGGGCGGCTCGACATCGCGGTCAACAATGCCGGCATCGCGCATGACATGATGCCGTTGCCGAAAACGCCGGTCGATGTGGCAAAGAAGATCATCGATGTGGATCTGCTGGGCGTGTTCTACGCCATGCGGGCGCAGTTGCCGGTGATGGAGCAGCGGTTCCGCGAAACCGGCGAGAGCGGGGCGATCATCAATGTCGCTTCTGTTGCCGGTGTGGTCGCAGCGCCGATGCTGTCGATCTATGCGGCGGCGAAACACGGCGTGGTGGGGCTGACCAAATCGGCGGCGATCGAATATGCCCGGCGGGGCGTGCGGGTGAACGCCCTGTGCCCATCTTTTGCGCGGACACCGATGGCCACGGATTTTCTTGACAAGGCCGGCGACAACCGCGACGCCGCCGAAGCCTCGCTGGTGCAGGCGATCCCGATGCGGCGGCTGGCGGAAGTCGACGAGGTGATCAACGGTCTGATTTATCTTGCAGATCCCGCCTCGAGTTTCGTCACCGGCCAGACCCTGCAGATCGATGGCGGCCTGAGCGCTTCTTGAGTGCCGCCTTACCGGACTACAGTTCTCGCACATCGGTTGAGCAATCCGGCGGATTGAACATCAAGATCGGTTAGCGCACAGTGGGATCAACACAATCATCCCGGAGGCAGGACCATGCAAGAACTCACTCATTTCATCGGCGGCCAGCACGTAAAGGGCAAATCAGGACGTTTTGCCGACGTGATGAACCCGGCGACCGGCGAAGTCCAGTCGCAGGTGCCGCTGGCCTCGAACGAGGAACTGGCGGAAGCCGTGGCGGTTGCGGCACGCGCACAGGTCGGCTGGGCTGCGACCAACCCGCAGAAGCGCGCCCGGGTGCTGATGAAGTTCGTCGAGCTTCTGCACCGCGACATGGACAAGCTGGCCGAAGCGCTGTCGCGCGAACACGGCAAGACAATTCCCGACGCCAAGGGTGACATCATTCGCGGCCTCGAAGTGGCTGAATTTTGCTTCGGCGCGCCGCATCTCTTGAAGGGCGAGTTCACCGAAGGCGCCGGCCCCGGCATCGACATGTACTCGCTGCGCCAGCCGCTCGGCGTGGTCGCCGGCATCACGCCGTTCAATTTCCCGGCGATGATCCCGATGTGGAAATTCTGCCCTGCAATTGCCGCCGGCAACGCCTTCATCCTCAAGCCGTCCGAGCGGGATCCTTCCGTGCCGCTGATGCTGGCCGAGCTGATGAGTGAAGCCGGTGCGCCGGACGGCATTCTCAATGTCGTCAATGGCGACAAGGGTGCGGTGGACGCGATCCTCGATCATCCCGAAATCATGGCCATCGGCTTTGTCGGTTCGACGCCGATTGCGGAATACATCTATGCGCGGGGTTGCGCCAACGGCAAGCGGGTGCAGTGTTTCGGCGGCGCCAAGAACCACATGATCATCATGCCCGATGCCGATATGGACCAGGCCGTCGACGCGCTGATCGGCGCCGGTTACGGGGCTGCCGGCGAGCGCTGCATGGCGATCTCGGTGGCCGTGCCGGTGGGCGAAAAGACCGCCGATCTGCTGATCGAAAAGCTGGCGCCCCGCGTCGAAGCGCTGAAGATCGGACCTTACACCGATGGCAATGACGTCGATTTCGGTCCGCTGGTAACGCGTGAGGCGCGGGACCGGGTGCTGGGGCTGGTCAATTCCGGCGTGGAGCAGGGCGCCAAGCTGGTGGTCGATGGCCGCAATTTCTCGATGCAGGGCTATGAGGACGGCTATTTCGTCGGTGGTTGCCTGTTCGACAATGTCACCCGTGACATGGACATCTACACCCAGGAAATCTTCGGTCCTGTGCTCTCGGTCGTCCGTGCGCCGACCTATGCGGAAGCCCTTCGCTATCCGATGGAGCATGAATACGGCAACGGCACTGCGATCTACACCCGCGACGGTGACACCGCGCGTGATTTCGTCAGCCGGATCAATATCGGCATGGTCGGCGTCAATGTGCCGATCCCGGTGCCGCTGGCCTATCACACCTTCGGCGGCTGGAAGAAATCCGGCTTCGGCGATCTCAACCAGCACGGACCGGATTCTTTCCGCTTCTACACCCGCACCAAGACGGTGACCGCGCGCTGGCCTTCCGGTATCAAGGAAGGGGCCGAGTTCTCGATTCCGACCATGGGATGAGGACGTGGGCGGCAGGCATTTTCCGGATGAGGAGGCGGAAACGGCATGGACTTTGAGCTGAACGAAGAACAGCAGGCGATCTTTGACATGGCCCGGGATTTCGGGGCCGAGAAGATCGCTCCGTTCGCGGCCAAATGGGAGAAGGACGAAGCGATCCCGCGCGGCGTGCTTGAAGAAGCGGCAGCCCTTGGGCTGGCGGCTATCTATGTGCCGGAAGAAGATGGCGGGTCGGGGCTCACCCGGCTCGACGCGACGCTGGTGTTCGAGGCGCTGTCGATGGCGTGCCCGTCGGTGGCCTCGTTCCTGTCGATCCACAACATGTGCACCTGGATGGTCTCATCCTATGGCTCGGACGAGATGAAGGCGCGGCTGCTGCCTGATCTCGTCAGCATGACAAAGATCGCCTCCTACTGCCTGACCGAGCCCGGATCGGGGTCTGATGCCTCGGCGCTCAGGACGCGGGCGGACCGGACCAACGAGGGCTACAAGCTCAACGGCACCAAGGCGTTCATCTCCGGTGGCGGGTTTTCAGATCTCTACCTGGTGATGACCCGGACCGGCGCTGACGGACCCAAGGGCATTTCCGCGGTGGTTGTCGAAAACGGAACGCCAGGGCTTTCCTTCGGCGCACCGGAAGACAAGATGGGCTGGCGTTCGCAGCCGACCTCGCAAGTGCAGTTTGATGATTGCGTGATCGCGGCGGACAACCTGCTCGGCGAAGAAGGGGCCGGTTTCCGCTATGCGATGAGCGGACTGGACGGGGGACGGCTCAATATCGCCGCCTCCGCACTGGGCGGGGCGCAATCAGCGCTCGACAAGACGCTGGCCTATATGGGCGAGCGCGAGGCCTTCGGCAAAACCATCGACCAGTTCCAGGCGCTGCAGTTTCGGCTGGCCGACATGGAAACCGAAATGCAGGCGGCGCGCATCTTCCTGCGTCAGGCGGCGAACAAGCTCGACCGCAAGACGCCGGACGCGACCAAATATTGCGCCATGGCCAAGCGGTTCGTCACCGACACGGCGTTCAATGTCGCCAATGACGCGCTGCAGCTGCATGGCGGTTACGGCTATCTCGCCGATTACGGTGTCGAGAAGATCGTGCGTGATCTCAGGGTGCATCAGATCCTGGAGGGCACCAATGAAATCATGCGGCTGATCGTGTCGCGGGCGCTGCTTGCGGAGCGCGCTGCATGAGCATCCGCATCCGCAAGATCGGGCGCATTGGCCAGATCACGCTGCAGCGGCCCGAGGCGCTCAATGCCGTGAGCCACGAGATGGTGCTGGCGATCGAGGCAGCACTCGATGAGTGGCGCGACGATGATGACGTGGCCTGTGTGCTGATCGATGCCGAGGGCCACAAGGCCTTCTCGGCCGGGGGCGACCTGCAATTCATGCATGACACGGCCGCGAAAGGCGATTTCGAGCCGGGTCGAGCGTTCTGGCGCGACGAATACCGGCTCAACGCCAAGATCGCGGAATACCCGAAACCCTATATCGCGCTGTGCCAGGGCTTCACCATGGGCGGCGGCGTCGGCGTGTCGCTGCATGGTTCGCACCGGGTGGTGGGCGAGAGCTCGAAGATCGCGATGCCGGAATGCGCTGTCGGGCTGGTGCCTGACGTCGGCGGCACGCTGTTGCTTGCGCGGGCGCCGGGCCGGCTGGGTGAGTATCTTGGCGTGACCGGGTACCGCATGAACGCGTCGGACGCGATTCTGGCAGGCTTTGCGGATTACTTCATCCCGGAAGCCGAATGGCCGGGGCTGACCGAAACGCTGATCGAGACCGGTGACTGGTCTGCGGTGGCAGCGCTTGCGCGGGATCCGGAAGATGGGCCGTTGATGGCGATGCGGGCGCAGGTGGACGCGCATTTCGGTGCTGACACGCCGAGCGACATTCTGGCGTCCCTGCCGGATGATGACTGGGGGCAGGCGACCGCCAAGGCCATCCGGGCTGGCTCGCCACTGTCGGCAAGCTGCACCATCGAGCTGGTGCGGCGTGCGCGCGAAAGCAACGAGATCCGCTCTGCCTTGCAGCAGGAATACCGGTTTACGTCACGCAGTGCGTCGGAAGGGGATTTCGTCGAGGGCATCCGCGCGGCGATCATCGACAAGGACCGGACCCCGCGCTGGCAGCATGCACGCGTTGAGGATGTGTCAGCCGAGACGGTGGCGGCGATGCTGGCTGAACCACCAGGTGGCGATATCGGTTTCTAGCCGTGGCAGTTTCGGCCATTTGCGAATGAAGTTTGGGAGGACGTCATGAAAATCGGATTTATCGGACTGGGAAACATGGGTGCGCCGATGGCGGCGAACCTGATCAAGGCCGGGCATGAAGTGACCGGTTTCGATGTGGCGGGGGTCACCGTCGAAGGGGCCGCCAAGGCAGGCTCTGCGGCAGATGCTGCTTCCGGGCAGGACGCGGTGATCACCATGCTGCCCAATGGCGAGATCCTGCGCTCGGTCTATGCCGAGATTGTTCCTGCGGGTGCAAAGGGCTCGGTTTTTATCGATTGCTCGACGGTGGATGTGGACAGCGCCAAGGCCGCGCATGAACTGGCTGCGGCGCATGGGCTGCTGTCGGTGGATGCGCCGGTGTCCGGCGGCGTTGGCGGGGCGGCGGCCGGAACGCTGACCTTCATGGCCGGCGGCAGCGACGAGGCGTTTGGCCGGGCGGCGCCGCTGTTCGAAATCATGGGCCAGAAGGCGGTGCATTGCGGGGCTGCCGGCGCTGGCCAATCGGCCAAGATCTGCAACAACATGCTGCTCGGCATTTCGATGATCGGTACGTGTGAAGCCTTTGCGCTGGCCGAGAAGCTGGGGTTGTCAGCGCAAAGCCTGTTTGACGTGGTCTCGACCTCGTCGGGCTCGTGCTGGTCGGTCAATACCTATTGCCCTGTGCCCGGCATCGGCCCGCAAAGCCCGGCCGACAATGGCTACAAGCCCGGCTTTGCCGCCGAACTGATGCTCAAGGACCTGAAGTTGTCGCAACAGGCGGCAGACAGCGTGTCGGCGCAGACTCCGATGGGTGCGCGGGCGACGGAACTCTATGACGCGTTCGTCGCGGGCGAGGGCAAGGGCATGGATTTCTCGGCCATGATCGAAAGGCTGAAATAGGCAAGCTGGCGGGCATTCGACGCGCTGTGTCAGTTGTCCGTGTCCGGAAAACCCTGTTTGAGCGCGCGCCGCAAGCGTACTTTCACCGAAGCCGCACGCTCGCTCTCCTGAGCCGTTTCCAGAATCACGCGCGCCTGTTCGCGATACTCCGGATGGGCGAGCGCAAGCTGGTGCAGCCCGGAATAGGCCCAGGCACGGACGAACTTGTTGTCGTCTTTGCTGCAGTCCAGCACGAAGCGCAGGATCAAGTCGCGTCCTTCGCGGGGCAGGGTGATAAAAGGAAAAATCTGCAGGCAATGCAGCCTGGCCTCCCAGCCTGACAACTGTGAAAGCAATGCGACCAGTTTGAGCGTTTGTGCCAGGTCGAGCTGCGCCAACCTGTTTTCCAGCTGATGCTTGATCAGCCAGGTGGCGCCGGTTTCAAGCTCGGTCTCGCCTGCCAAAGACAGCAGCTGGTCGATCAGATCTGCGTCCGCCGCATGGGCTGCGTGGATCGCCGCGATCGCCGCCACGGACTTCTGGTCCCATTCTCGTATCTCGGTTTCCAGGCTCACCGGGGGCCTCCGGATATCAGGTGAAACTGTTCGCAGGCATCGTATCAAAGACACCTCGTGACACACAATCTCTGGTCTGTCGCGACACCCCCCGCAGCGATCGGAATATCATCGGCGGTGCTGTTGATAGTTACATTTACAACTGATTTTATGCGGCTCTGATTTGAACAGCTATCGGAGTGCTCCAATGTCGCTTGCCTATATGCCGGGTTTTGGAAACGACTTTGAAACGGAAAGCCTGCCGGGCGCCTTGCCGCAAGGGCAGAATTCGCCGCAGCGCTGTGCCTACGGGCTCTATGCCGAGCAGCTGTCCGGTTCGCCGTTTACCGCGCCGCGCGGCACCAATGAGCGCTCGTGGCTGTACCGGATCCGCCCGACCGTGCGCCATACCACCGACTTCCGGATCATCGAGCGGCCGCACTGGCTGTCGGCGCCGCGCAACGAGCCCGACATCCTGTCGCTGGGTCAGCGGCGCTGGGACCCGCTGCCTTATCCCGAGGGTGAGGTGAATTTTCTCGACGCGATGCGCACCATCACCACCGCCGGCGATGTTGTCGGGCAGGTGGGGATGGCGACCCATGTCTACGCGCTGACGGCCGACATGGAGGATGACTATTTCTTCAATGCCGATGGCGAGCTGATGATCGTGCCGCAGGAAGGCGCGCTGACGATATTTACCGAGATGGGGATCATCGAGGTGGCGCCCCTGGAAATTGCCGTGCTGCCGCGCGGCATGATGTTCAAGGTGAAGCGGGGCGAAGGCGTTGAGCGCGCACGCGGCTATGTCTGCGAAAACTATGGCGCCAAGTTCACGCTGCCCGAGCGCGGCCCGATCGGCGCCAATTGCCTGGCCAATCCGCGCGACTTCAAGACCCCGGTGGCCGCCTATGAAGACAAGGAAACCACCTGCCTGGTGCATATCAAGTGGTGCGGCGTGTTTCATGTCACGGCGATCGGTCACTCGCCGCTCGACGTGGTGGCCTGGCACGGCAATTATGCGCCTTACAAATATGATCTCAAGACCTATTCGCCGGTGGGTGCGATCGGCTTTGACCATCCGGACCCCTCAATCTTTACGGTGCTGACGGCCCCGTCCGGCGAGGCGGGCACGGCGAATATCGATTTCGTCATCTTCCCGCCGCGCTGGATGGTGGCCGAACATTCGTTCCGTCCACCCTGGTATCACCGCAACATCATGAGTGAGTTCATGGGCTTGATCGAAGGCCAGTACGACGCCAAGGAAGAAGGTTTCGTGCCGGGCGGGATGAGCCTGCACAACATGATGATGCCGCACGGGCCTGATCATGACGCCTTCGAAAAGGCCTCGACGGTGGACCTGAAACCGGTCAAGCTGTCCGATACGATGGCGTTCATGTTTGAAACACGATTCCCGCAGATGGTCACCCGCTACGCGGCGGAGCTCGATACGCTTCAGACCAGCTACGTGAATTGCTGGGAGGGGCTTGAGCGCAAGTTCGACGGTACGCCGGAAGCCGGTGGCTGGTCGGGCGCCAAGTAGGCATCGGACATCGGGCCGGAGCCCCGCTGCGTCGTCTGACAAACCAGGCGTGGTGGCGCCGACCGGTAATCCTGAACGCGAGGGCGAAACTGCCCGGTTCAGGCAAGAAACAAAGGGAGAGACGGGCTGGATCTCCAAGCCCGTCTGACAAACCACAGAGGAAAATCGCATGAAACTAGCCACTCTTCGTGACGGCAGCCGGGATGGACGTCTTGTCGTCGTCTCGCGTGATCTCACCCGCGCCACCGGGGTGCCGCACATCGCGCGGACGCTTCAGGCAGCACTCGATGACTGGCAGCATGTGGGCCCGAGACTTCAGGATGTGGCGGCGATGCTCGAGACCGGCGCCGAACCGACCGAGCGGTTTCACGAACGTGACGCGCTGTCACCATTGCCGCGGGCCTATCAGTGGGCCGACGGCTCGGCCTATGTCAATCATGTCGAACTGGTGCGCAAGGCGCGCGGAGCGGAAATGCCGCCGAGCTTCTGGGAAGATCCGCTGATGTACCAGGGCGGCTCGGACTCGTTCCTGGCGCCGCGCGGCCCGATCCGGATGGCCGATGAAGCCTGGGGCATCGATTGCGAAGGCGAAGTGGCGGTGATTGTCGGCGATGTGCCGATGGGCGCCGATATCGACACCTGCCGGGAGGCGATCGAACTGGTGATGCTGGTCAATGATGTCAGCCTGCGCGGATTGATCCCGGCCGAACTCGGCAAGGGGTTCGGCTTCTTCCACGCAAAACCTTCATCGGCGTTTTCGCCGGTGACGGTAACACCCGACGAGTTGGGTGACGCCTGGGATGGCGGCAAGCTCAGCCTGCCGCTGGAAGTGGATCTGAATGGCGAGGCTTTCGGGCGCGCCAATGCCGGGGTCGACATGACATTCGATTTTCCGCGGTTGATCGCGCATGCGGCCAAGACGCGGCCGCTGTGCGCCGGCACCATCATCGGATCGGGTACGGTGTCGAACAAGGGGCCTGACGGCGACCCGGGCAAGCCGGTGAGCGAAGGCGGCGCGGGCTATTCCTGCATCGCCGAGATCCGCATGATCGAGACGATCAAGTCGGGCAAGCCCTCGACGCCGTTCATGCGGTTCGGCGACACGGTTCGCATTGAAATGAAAGATGCCGATGGCCATTCGATCTTTGGCGCCATCGAGCAAACAGTTGAAAAAGCTTAGGACTTCCAAATGAGCAAGAAATTCGCATCCGCCGGCGACATGGCGGAAAAACAGATCTCGTTCACCGAGATCGGTCGCGACCTGTGGGCATTTACCGCCGAAGGCGACCCCAATTCGGGCGTCATCATCGGCGATGACAGCGTGATGATCATCGAGGCGCAGGCAACGCCGCGGCTCGCCAACAAGGTGATCGAAAAGGTCCGGTCGATCACCGACAAGCCGATCACGCATCTTGTGCTGACCCATTATCATGCGGTGCGCGTGCTCGGCGCTTCAGCCTATGGTGCGCAGCAGATCATCATGAGCGAGAAGGCACGTTCGATGGTTGCCGAACGCGGCCAGGAAGACTGGGATTCGGAATTCGAGCGCTTTCCCCGGCTGTTCCAGGGACATGAATCGATTCCGGGCCTGACATGGCCGACGACGACCTTCAACAACCGGATGTCGGTCTATCTCGGCAAGCGCCGGGTCGACCTGATGTTCCTCGGCCGCGCCCATACGGCGGGTGACATCGTTGCCTATGTGCCGGATGAAAACGTCATGTTCACCGGCGATATCGTCGAGTACCACTCGGCCTGCTATTGCGGTGACGGGCATTTCCATGATTGGCCGACGACGGTTGAAAAGATCCGGTCCTTCGACGTCGATGCGATCGCGCCGGGCAGGGGTGATGCGCTGACGGGCAAGGCCATGGTCAAAGCCGCGCTCGATTCCACCACCGACTTCGTCCGCTCGACCTACCGGCCGGTGGCCCAGGTTGCGCTTCGCGGCGGTTCGCTCAAGGAAGCCTGGGATGCCTGCCGGGCCGAGTGCGACCCGAAATTCTCGGACTACGCGATCTATGAGCACTGCCTGCCGTTCAACGTGGCACGGGCCTATGACGAGGCGCTCGATATCGATACGCCACGGATCTGGACCGCCGAGCGCGACGCAGAAATGTGGGCACAGCTTCAAGGGTGAGGCGTTTGGGGGAGCGGCCCGGGAAGCCGCTCCTTTTTCGGGAGGTGTCATGAGTAAAGTCTTCGAGGTTCCGCTGTATCCCTATCAGCGTTCGCCAGATCAGGATGCCGCCACGCCCGTGCGGCACACGGTGGTGGTGGTCGGCGCCGGGCCGGTGGGGCTGGCGCTTGCAATCGATCTGGCGATGCAGGACGTGCCGGTTGTTGTCGTTGATGAAAATGACAAGGTGAGCTGGGGCTCGCGGGCGATCTGCTTTGCCAAGCGGCCTTTGGAAATCCTCGACCGGCTGGGCTGCGGCGACCCGATGGTCGACAAGGGCGTGGTCTGGAACCTCGGCAAGGTCTATTTCGACGAACGCCAGGTGTTCGGCTTCAACCTGTTGCCCGAACAGGGCCACAAGCGCCCGGCCTTCATCAATCTGCAGCAATATTACCTGGAGCAGTTCCTGGTCGAGCGGGTGCGTGAACTCCAAGCCGAGGGAAAGCCGATCGAGCTGCGTGGCGGCTCCAAGGTGCTTGACGTCAGCCAGCACGAGAGTGGCGCGGAACTGACCATCGGCACACCGGACGGGCCGTACCAGATTTCGGCTGACTGGGTGGTTGCCTGCGATGGCGCGGCATCGCCGATCCGGACATTGCTGGGGCTCGAATTCACCGGCCGGGTGTTCGAGGACAATTTCCTGATTGCCGACGTGGTGATGGAAGCCGATTTTCCGACGGAGAGATGGTTCTGGTTCGATCCGCCGTTCAACCGCGGCCAGTCGGCGCTGTTGCACAAGCAGCCGGACAATGTCTGGCGCATCGATTTCCAGCTTGGCTGGGACATTGACCGCGAGAAGGAACTCAAGCCGGAAAACATCGACAAGCGTTTGCGCGCCATGCTGGGCAACGAGATCAGCTACCAGCTGGAATGGAGCTCGATCTATACGTTCCAGTGCCGCCGCATGGACCGGTTTCGCGAAGGGCGGGTGCTGTTTGCCGGGGACTCGGCGCACCAGGTTTCGCCGTTCGGGGCGCGCGGCGCCAATTCCGGGCTGCAGGACGCCGACAATCTGGCCTGGAAGCTGAAACTCATCGTCGATGGAAAGTCACCGCTTACATTGCTCGACAGCTACGATGTCGAGCGGGTGCATGGAGCCGATGAGAACATTCTCAATTCCTCGCGCTCGACCGATTTCATCACGCCGAAATCGGAGATCAGCAGGATCTTTCGCGATGCGGTGCTGGATTTGTCCGAACGCTATGAGGCGACACGGCCGATGGTCAATTCGGGCCGGCTTTCTGTGCCGTGCACTTATGACGGGTCGCCGCTCAATGGTCCGGATTGTTCCGCGATGCCGGAGCGCACCCGACCAGGCTCGCCGATGGTGGATGCACCGGTGCCCGGGGGCTGGCTGCTCGACCAACTGGGATCGAATTTCCATCTGCTGACGATTGATGCAGATGCGCCGGATGCGGTGGCCGTCGATAGTGTTGCCTGCAAACGTCTGGCGCTTTCAACATCGGATGATGCTGACGGGTATCTGAAACAGCGCTATCTCGGAGATGCTGCAACCGGTGTCTACCTGGTGCGGCCGGATCAGCATGTTGCTGCGCGCTGGGAGGCTTTCGATGAGGCCGCGGTGACGGCGGCGCTTGGCAAGGCGATGGGGCGATAGACAATGACTTCTCTCAATACCAAGGCCAACATCATGGCGCCGGACGAATTCTATGCCGAATTGCTGTCGGTGCATGAGGGGCTGAGCAAGGTGGAGAGTGATGCGCTCAACGCGCGGCTGATTCTGTTGTTGGCCAATCACATCGGCGACCGGCAGGTGCTGTCGGAGGCGCTGCAGGCCGCTGCGCGGAAGGAATGAGCGAGATGGCGGAGCAAATGCCGGTTCTTTACGACTATTGGCGCTCGTCGGCGAGCTACCGGGTGCGCATCGCGCTGAACCTTGCCGGGATCGAGTACAGGCCGGTGGTGGTCAATCTGCTGGACGGGTCACACAAGGCTGCCGAGCACCTTGAGCGCAATCCGCAAGGTTTTGTTCCGGCTCTGGAAATTGACGGGTTGATGCTGACGCAGTCGCTGGCGATCATCGAGTATCTGATCGAGACCCGGGGGCTTTCGCTGTTGCCCGACGATCTGCCCGGCCGGGCGCGGGTGCGGGCTCTGGCGCATGCGATCGCCATGGATATCCACCCGGTGTGCAATCTATCGGTTGTCGCGCATGTGATGGAGATCACCGGCGGCGGTGCCGAAGCGCGGTCGGACTGGATGCAGCATTTCATCTCGCAGGGCCTTGCGTCGTTCGAGGCAATGCTCGATCACGCGGAGACCGGCAGGTTCTGTCATGGCGACACGCCGGGGCTGGCCGACATCTGCCTGATGCCGCAGGTCTACAATGCCGAGCGCTGGGGTGTGGACATGTCGGCGATGCCGCGGATTCAGGCGATCCGTCAGGCCTGCGATCAGCTTCCGGCATTTGTCAAAGCCCATCCGGAGAGCAACAATTTCTGAGCGCTTCAGCCGCGGATCTTCATGAGCCGCTTTTCGACCGCGGCCAGATAGCTGGCGCGGCTTTCAGGCGTCGACTTGTCCATCAAATAATGCGCCATGAACAGTCTCTTGCAGGACTTGCCGCACAGCGCCCGCATGCCGCGCAGGATGGTGCGCTTGCCGGGATGGGCGACGACATAGGACCACCAGCGCGGGGCGCCGCAAGTGGTTATCACGCCGAGCAGGTTGATGTGGGTCATCAGCGGCTCGATCGGGCCGGGGCCATCGGACATGTGAAATGTCAGCTCCGGCGTCCAGACCCGGTCAAGCCAGCCCTTGAGCATGGCGGGCAGCCCGTACCACCAGGTCGGATAGACAAATAGCAGACCTTCGGCGGCCTCAAGCCGGGCGGCGTGGTCCGGGTAGGGATGATCGGCGCGTTGCATCTCGTTGTAGCGGCGGCGTTCATCCGCCGGCATCACCGGGTCGAAACCCTCGGCATAGAGATCCAGCAGATCGACCTCATGGCCGGCCTTTTCGAGGGTTCTCACGGCGGTGTCGCGGATGGCGGCACAGAAGCTCTCGGGCACCGGGTGGCAATAGATCAGGAGAATACGCATCAGAATTTGTCCAAAGCTCTTTCCACCCTGGACATGAAAGATTGCCGTGTCTTGTCGGTTGAAAGGTTCATTTCGTAGTGGGCGAGGTAGGTGACGGGCGCGCCGGGCCTGACGGTGGCGCGCAGCATCCGGTTGGCGATCTTGCGCGGCGGGTCACCCATCAACCAGGAGCGGAAGCGGGAGCCGCCATAGGAGGTAACGACCAGGATCCTGCCGATATTGTGCAGTGTCGGGCGGACCTTACCATCGACAAGGCCGAAGGACACGCCGGGCAGGAACACCCGGTCGAACCAGCCCTTGAGGATGGCGGGAAAACCGTAATTCCAGACCGGATAGACCAGCACCAGCGCTTCGGCCGCGAGGAGCCGGTCGACATGGCTCTCGACCGGTTTCCGGTTGATCTCCAGATCGTGGTAATTCAATCGCTCGGCTTCGCTCATGACCGGGTTGAAACCGTCCGCATAGAGATCGATGGCGTCGACCTCATGGCCGTTTGCCGCAAGCCGCTCAACGGTGAGGCGAAACAGGCTGGCATTGAAGCTGGCTGCGACGGGGTGGGCATGGACGATGAGAACACGCATGGCTTCTGCCTCAGCTTGCCTGTTTCAAGCCCTTGAACAGCCAGGTCTCTCCCGCATCGAAATCATAGTCCGGGTCATCCCAGGCGATCATCTTACCGGGATTAAGCAGGCCCTTGGGGTCGGCCTGGCGCTTGAATTCGAGCTGGATCTCGTCGGTCTGCTTCATGCCCCCTTCCTCGAGCGTGAAGCGGTGCGGATTGAACACCGGGCAGCCATGCTCGTGGTGCAGCGCGACGATCTCGTCGAGCCGTTCCTCGGTGGTGAAGCGGATCAGCGGCAGGCCGAAACAGGTAATGTCGCCATCGAAGCGGACAAATTCGAGATGCGAGATCATTTCGCCTGGGAACATGCGTTCCATCTTGGCGGCGAGTTCGACCTGATTGGGGAAGGGATAGAGCGACTGCAGATAGGTCCAGGCCGGGTCGACCCTGAGCGCACGCAGCGTGGTGTGGTTCCAGGCGAGCTCGAACACCGGCGGCAGGCCCTTGAGGTCGCCCGCTGTCGTCACATCGAACACGATCTCGCCGCTGTGCCGTGCGGTGAAGGCCTTGAAAGCATCGTGGCTGTGGGGTGCGACCATGACCAGAACCACGCTCTGGCCTTCGGTGAGGAATTTCTGGTGGCGCTTGAAATAGTCAAACGGGCAGGGCGCTGCGACGACCGAGATCAGCTTGGTCAGGATGCCGTCCTGGCGGGCCAGCGCATTGGCGTAGATTGTTGCCTCGTCAAAGCTGTCGAAGCCGACGATGGCGTCGACCCAGTCATAGGCGGGCGCCAATGGCATTTCGACTTCGGTGATGATGCCGTTGGTGCCGTAGGCATGGGTGACCTTGTGCAGATCCTCGCCGGTCAGTTCCAGCACCTGCGGCTCTTCTTCCATGGTGACAACGCGCAGGCGGATGATGTTGCCGAAATCGCGCAAGCCGCCCCAGGAGATCGAGCCGACGCCGCCCGATCCGCCGGCAATGAAGCCGCCGATGGTGGCGGTGTGGGCGGTGGAGGGATGCATGCGCAATTCCTGGCCCCAGGCCGCGCGTGCCGCCTTGTCGAGTTCGGAGCAGATAACTCCGGGACCGCAGATCACCCGGCCGGGCGAGATCTTCTTGATTTCATTGAGGTCGGCGAGACTCAGCACGAGGCCGCCGGACAAGGGCATGGCCTGGCCGTAATTGCCGGTGCCGGTGCCGCGGGGGGTGACCGGGATGTCGTGGGCATAACAGGCCTTGAGGATGCGGATCAGCTCGTCTTCGGTCTTGGGCGAAGCCACCAGATCACCGGTAACATGGTCGAGCTGGCGCTTGAGCACGGGCGAGTACCAGTAGAAATCGCGGCTTTTCTGCTGAATGATCTTGTCGTTCTGCTCGAGGCGGATACCGTCGAGGTCGGCGATCAGTGCGGTCATGTCCATGGCTCAGGGCTCCATCAAATCATCTAGGTCTTGGTAGTCGGGGACAGTCGCGTCAATGAGCTTTCCTGCACGGATAAGTGTTCGGCGGCTTTCGGGGCGAGAGAGAAGTTCGGTCAGGCTGCGGCCGCGGAACAGGATCAGGTCCGCGGAAGCGCCGGGTTTGAGGATACCTGCGTCGGCCAGGCCCATGGCCCGGGCCGGATTGGCGGCGACGGTGGCCGGCCAGGCGCCGACCGGGTGATCGAAATGCAGGATGCGGGTGGATTCGCGATAGACTTCCAGCACATCGAGATCTCCATAGGCATAGAACGGATCGCGGGTGTTGTCCGACGCCACGCAGGTATTGATGCCGCGGTCGGCCATTTCGTGCAGCAGCGTGACGCCGCGCCAGCGCGGCGTGGTCGCATCCGCACGCCGGTCCTGCAGATACATGTTGCACATCGGCAGCGAGACGACGGAGAGGCCGGCGCGCGCGACCTTGTCGAGCGTGGCCTTGACCTTGTCATCGGGCTGGCGGGCCAGCGAGCAGCAATGACCGACGAGGATCTTGCCCTCATACCCGTGCCTCAACGCAGCATCGGCGATACGATCGAGCGAGACTGCGTTGACGTCGTCGGTCTCGTCGGCGTGAAAATCGAGATCGAGGCCCAGAGCAATCGCCTTGGTGAACATGCGGTCGAGCAGCGCATCGAGATCGGGCACCATGTAGGTGACAGCACCGAGGACGCCGCGATGCCGGGCGACGGTGTCCGCCAGCCGGTTGAACCAGGCTTCGTCCTGCGCCTGGTCGATGCCGAACAGGCAGGCGGCCTGCAGCTCGATGCGGCCTTTCCAACGCTCGCGGATGGTCTCGAAGACCGGCCAGGAAATGTCTTCCTGCGGCGGCACGGAATCGAGATGGGTGCGCAAAGCCTTGGTGCCGTGGGCATAGGCGCATTGGAGCGAAAACTCCATCCGGCGCTCGACATCATGGGCCGACCAGTTGGCTTCACGGTCTTCCCCGACCGCGGTCAGCGCGCCGGGAAAGCTGCCGTCCGGGTTGGGCTTGCGGGCCCAGATGTGGCCCTTGTCGATATGGGTGTGGCAATCCACGAAAGCCGGGAAGGCGATCGCGCCGCGACAGTCGATCCGGTCGGGCATGTTGGCGGTATCAGTTGCCGGATCAATTGCTGTGATTGCGCCGGCTGAAATGCTCACTTCCGCAAGCGCGAAACCTTCGCTGTCGAATGCGAAGCCATTTGTCTTGTCCAGGTGAGATCTGTGCAGCCTGAGATTGGCGAGCGTGAAGGCCCCGGAGGCGGGCAGGGTGATAGGGGGCTGTGTCACTTACTGCTCCTGCTTCAACGCGCTCTCGTGCCAGCGATGCAGCGCGAGGTGGGAAATCCAGGACAAGAGCAGGAAGATGATGATGCCGGTGAGCGAGATCAGGATCAGTGCTGCAAACAGCCGTGGCGCGTTGAGCCGGTAGCCAGCCTCGATGATGCGCGACGCGAGGCCGGACGACTGGCCGGCGGTGCCGGCGACGAATTCGGCGACGACGGCTCCGATCAGCGCCAGGCCACCGGCGATTTTCAATCCCCCCAGGAAATATGGCATCGCGGCGGGGAGCCGGAGGTGCCACAGGGTCTGCCAGCGGCTGGCGCCGTTGAGCTTGAAGTAATCGATCAGATTGCGGTCAACCGAATTCAGCCCCAGCGTGGTGTTGGACAGGATCGGGAAGAAGGCGACGATCCAGGCACAGAGCAGCAGCTTGGTGGTCTGGTCATCGACATAGATGTTGATCAGCGGGAAGATCGCCACGATCGGGGTGACCTGAAGCACGATGGCAAAGGGAAACAGGCTCATCTCGATGAAGCGGGACTGGGTGAACAGAACCGACAGCCCGACACCGCCAATCACGGCAAGCGCCAGGGACAACAAGGTAATCCGGAGCGTGACAAGCAGCGACGAGAACAGCAGTCCCGCGTCCTCGATCATGGTGGCCAGGACCACGCCGGGGCGCGGCAGGATGTATTGCGGGATGCCGTTCCAGACGCAGATCCGGTCCCACAGCGCGATGGCCGCGATCATGATGATCAGCGGCAGCAGCCAGCTGCCGGTGCGTTCGAGTTTGCGCAGCCGCACGCGGCGGGCTTCGTCGGGGTCGACCGGAGTGGTTTTGACGTGCTGATCAATGGCCGACATGATCGACTGCCTCCAGGTCTTCCGCCGTTGCATTGATCGCTTCTACCAGCACATCGGACGTGTTTCTGCACAAGGCAGCATATTCCGGCGATGTCCGAAAACTCTGGGCGCGCGGATAGGGTGCGTCGACCGCCACCTCCTTGTAGACCCGTCCGGGTCTGGCGGCCATCACGGTGATGCGGTTCGACAGAAAGACACTTTCGAATACCGAATGGGTGACGAAAATGACGGTGAAGCCGCGCGCTTCCCAGAGTTCCAGGAGGTCGTTGTTGAGCTTGAATCTTGTAATCTCATCAAGGGCTGCGAAGGGTTCGTCCATCAGCAGGATACGCGGGCGGGTGACGAGCCCGCGGGCGATGGAGACGCGCATCTTCATGCCGCCCGAAAGCTCTCGCGGCACGGCGTTCTCGAACCCGGTCAGATGCACGCGTTCGAGCACCTCGGCGATCTGCGGTTCGGCGTCTTTTCGCGAAACACCGCGCAGCCGCAACGGCATCCAGACATTGTCATAGACGCTGGCCCAGGGCAGCAAGGTCGGTTCCTGGAAGACAAAACCGATGTCGTTTTGCTTGAGCGGTGCACCGCGCCAGTCGACCACGCCGGAGGTCGGCGACGACAATCCGGCAATGATCCTCAGTGCTGTGGACTTGCCGCAGCCCGAAGGGCCGAGAAGGCTCATGAAGTCGCCTTCGTTGACCGTCAGATTGACATTTTCCAGCGCCGTGACGCCGGATGCGAAGGTCTTGCCGATCGATTGCAGGATCAGGAATGGGCTTGTCCGGTCGGGCATGGGTGTCCAGAAGCTATGCGTGCGGGATCAAAAGGACCCGCCCGGACGATTGCCGTCCAGGCGGGATATTGCATTAGTTTTTCAGATCGAGGCCGAGGCCGTCATTGACGTAGTCGAGCGTGTAGGAGGCCTTGATGTCGATGCCTTCCTTGGCCACGCCGGACTTGACCATCTTGTCGTAGAAGCTCGCCATCCGCTCGTCGGTCATGGCGCCGATGCCCATGGTTTCGGTGTCGCCGGAATCGACGATGCCGTATTCCTTGAGCTTCTCGATCGAAAACGCGATCTGCTCATCGCTCATGTCCGGATTGTCTTTCTGGATCAGGGCGTTGGCGGCTGAGTTGTCGCCATAGAGGTAATTGTACCAGCCCTTGATCGAGCCCTCGACGAAGCATTTCACCACCTCGGGCTTTTCATCGATTGTTGCCTGCATGGTCTCGATGGTGGTCGAATAGGTGTCAAAGCCGTAATCGGCCACCAGGAACAGGTTCGGCTTGAAGCCGCCTTCACGCTCGACGGCGAATGGCTCCGAGGTGATGTAGCCCTGCTGGGCGGATTTCGGATTGGCGATGAAGGGTGCCGGGTTGAAGGTGTAGGGCACGCGCTTGGACGCATCGAAACCGTATTCGGTGATCATGTACTGGTAGTAGCTCTGGAAGCCGGCATCGCCGAGAATGAACTGTTCGGCATTCTTGAGCTCTTCCCAGGTGTCGAGGCCCTGACCGGGATGGGTCATGAGCACCTGCGGCTCCTTCTGGAACGAGGCCGCGACCACCTTGACCGGAATGTTCTGTTCAACCGCCGAGAAGGCCTCGAGCATGTTGCCACCCATGTGGAATTCGATCTTGCCGGCCAGCAGCAGCGCGCGGTTGTTCACCTGCGGGCCGCCCTGGGCGATGGTGACTTCGAGGCCGCAGGCTTCATAAGTGCCATCGGCGACGGATTGATAAAAGCCGCCATGCTCGGGCTGCGCCAGCCAGTTTGTGCCAAACGTCACCTGTTCGGCGGCGATTGCCTGCGACCCAAGGGCCAGGATGGCCGTCAAAGCGGCCGAAGAACGAAGAAGAAGCGACATATACACCATCCCTTGGTTTGATCGGGGCTTCGAATCACCCCTTGGATTTTGCCAACCATTTGATCTTGCAAGCGCCATGCCAGCACCGGCAGCGGCGGGAAGGCCTTGGGATTTCCGGCAGACGCCCTGCCTGTGTCGCAAAAATACTGCATCTTGTGCAGCCATATTGCCCAATAATGCGCCTTCATTGACCGATCTTTGCAGATTGGACCATTGCGTGCCGGTTTGGAATAGACGGCGAAAATTTTGTGGGTTTAATGAGTTTCGATCAAATTTCACGCCGAGACACAGCTGATGAAACATCACACGCCAAGTTCCATCCGGGCTCCGTTTGCCCGCTACAGCCACGGCGTGGAGGTTCCGGCGGGATACCGCTTGATGCTGTGTTCGGGGCAGTTGTCGATCACGCCCGATGACCAGGTTCCGGAAAGCGCGGAAGAGCAGACGGAATTGTGTTTTGCGAACGTCGCGGCGGTGCTGGAATCTGCGGGCATGGGGCTCGCCGACATCGTGCGGATCAATGCCTTCGTCACCGACCGGGCCCATTTGCCGGGTTACATGAAGGTTCGCGACCGGCTGTTTGCCGATCCGGCGCCGGCGTCAACGCTGATGATCGTATCGGGCTTCGCCCGCGAGGAATTCAAGGTGGAAATCGAAGTTATCGCTGCAGCGCCCGAGTGAGCACCGACCCACCGATTGACTGAGCACTGAAGGAACATGACGATGACACGGAAAATCTGGTGGGGCGACTTCACGACGCAGGAATTCGAAGAGCTAGATCCGGACCGCACGATCGCCGTGCTTCCGATCGCCGCCACCGAGCAGCATGGACCGCATCTGCCGGTCTCGACCGACAGTTCGATCATGCAGGGCATGATCGAGACGGTGATCGCGAAGGCGCCCGACGATCTCGATATCCGGACCCTGCCCATTCAATGCATTGGCAAATCCAACGAACATCAGCATGCGCCGGGAACTCTGACGATACCGGCAACCACGCTGATCGATCACTGGGTCGAACTGGGCCATTCGATCGCCCGCGCCGGAATCCGCAAGGTGGTGCTGGTCAATTCTCACGGCGGCAATGAGGAGATCATGGGCATCGTTGCGCGCGAATTGCGGGTCAGGGCGCGGATGCTGGCAGTCAAGACCTCGTGGATGCGGTTCGGCCTGCCAGCCGGGCTCTACAGCGAGACCGAGACGTCATACGGAATCCACGGCGGCGATGTCGAAACGTCGCTGATGCTGCATTTCCGCAAGGATCTGGTGGCGATGGACAAGGCCGAGAACTTCGTCTCCGCCGTTACCCGGGCGGAGACGGAGTTCGATCTGCTGCGCCACACCGGCACCCATGCCTTTGCCTGGATTGCCAGTGACATCAACCCGGCCGGCGCTGTTGGCGAAGCCGCGCTGGCGACTGCGGAAAAGGGCGAAGCCACCGCCCAGCATCAGGCTGACGGGTTCCTGAAGCTGATGTCAGAGGTCCGAGCGGCCAGGCTGGATGACTGGCTGGCATGAGCATTTGCCCAACGGCTGGTGCCAGCGGCCAAGCTGACGGCAGCCGCGTCTTAGGGTTTGGGGATTGTCTTGATGCGCGCCACCATGTCGACGGTTTCCACCCTGAGAAGCTTCGCGAACCGGACGTTGATTGTGAACTTGCCCTGCGCCCTGGCCTTGCCGCGCACAGGTGAGCTGATACCCGGGATGGTCAGCATGACATCATCGATTTTACGGGGAAAATGATCCGACGATAGCAGGCATCCGTCTTCACACAGATTGATCAGCCAGCAAGGGATGGTAACCTGCTCTTCGCGCTCGCGCTGTCGGACGCGGGCGATGACCGGACAGTTTGCATCCCGGCGCGGGTAGACCCGCCTTGTTTCTCTGGGCGTTTCGCCGGACCGGGTGAGCAGGTAATTTTTCGGCTTCATGGATGATGTCCTCACTTAGCCGCAGATAGCTAAGCAGGAACCATGCGTCATGGTTGCTAATTAAGCGTTGAATAATTAGCCGGGTATTTACGGGTTGCTGCCCCGCGAAGGTGGTTCAAGCCGCCTGAGTGGCTGGAAAAACTTCAGCCGGCTCCAGGATTCTTTGATTTGCAAAGTCTGTTCTGTCGAAATTCGGGAGATCGGAGCGGTGCCAATGGCGGGCATTGCGGCCGCAGCCATTGGCACCTTCATGGTGCGACGGATCAGGCGTCGAGAACGGATTCGAAGCCTTCGAAATTGGGGTGACCGGCATACATTCCCTTGTTGTTGCCGGCATTCTTGTGGGCTTTGCGGAAATTCTCAGAATTGGTCCAGTCGATGAAATGCGCGTGCGTTTCCCAGACCGTGTGGGAGGCATAGAGCGTCTGTCCGGTTTCCTTGTTCTTCGGACCCTTGAGCAGGTGGAAGGTCTGGAACCCGGGAACCTCTTTCAGGCTCGAATCGCGATTGCGCCAGACGTCTTCAAATGCGCTTTCATGGCCTTCATTGATGATAAAACGGTTCATTGCGATAAACATTTATTGGTCTCCTTGGTGTGTTATCGTGTTGGTCTTAATGGGTCTGCGGACAGGAATACTTGGTGGTTCGAATGGCGACCATCATCTCTTCCTGACCGGTCGTCCGGGTGTGCTGCTGCCAGTTGATAATACTCAACCAGTGCTGCGTTGCCGTGAAGTTGTTCGCTTGCTGCCTTGTGCAATTGCAGTGGGCAGATATCTCTGACTTGCTGCATCCGCCTATCTCCGGAATTCAATCGGGATGACGTAACGTGTCTGCGCGCCCGGTGGCGGTTTGGGGAACGGCGAAGCGCGTTTGACATGGGCAACCGCCGCGCTGTCGATCCGCGCATTGCCGGAACTTCTGGCGATCGAAACGCTGACCGCACGGCCGCTGGATGAGACATTGAACCGGACCTGGGCCACACCTCTGCCGCCGGCATTTCGCTGCCGCGTTCTGGCGATCTTGGAATAGACCTTGCCGGGATAGTTCGAGGCAGCGGCGTTGCCGGAATTTTTGGCCTTGGACTTTTTCTTGCTCTTGCCGCTCGAGGCCGCCTTGGCGCTCTTCTTGCCATTCTGCGCGCCCGACTTGTTGTTGACCTTCGACTTGGACTGCTTATTTCCAGACGTCGCTTGCTTGGGCTTTTCAACCTTCCTGGCTTTCGCAACCTTCTGTTTCGGCTTCGGAGTTGGCGTGGGAACAACTTCCGGTTCTTCGACCGGGGTCAGAGCCTCTACCGTTTCGACGGGTTCAACTCTGGTCTCCGATGGCTTCGGTTCGACAGGCTTGAGCTCTTCGGTGCGCGGCTGGACCGTGGCCACTTCAGGCTTGACCGCTTCCAGCTTCTCGACCGGGGACGGCGGGATGAGGCCTTCAGTCTGCGAGGGCTCGATCTTGAAGTCGGGCGTCGACACTGCGGCGTAGGCTTGCGGAACCACCGGCTTGGCGGCATCGGTCGTAACCGGCTCGATCGGTGGTGTGGCCTCCGGCTCGGTGACGGTGGCATCGTCGGTTTCCGCCGGATCGAGCTTGTCGCCAGCCTTGACCAGGTCGGCGAAATTGCTGCCAAGCGTTGCCGATTGTTCGGTATCGCTGCCGGCAATCCGGATATCGGCCGTGAGTTCCGGTGCAATGGCCATGGCGCCGACATGCAACAGGGACGAGGCGAAGACGGCGGCCATGGCCGCCAGGCGCAATCTGGATGCTGAGGTGATCACTGGGCAAGCCCCTGTTCGGTCACGAGCATGATTTTTTCCGCGCCGAGGCTGCGCAGTTCATTGCCGATATCGATGAGCTTGACCGCGGCCAGTTCCCGATCGGGAACCAGGCGAATGGACTTGAGCTCGTCGGGGTTGGATTCCTGCTTGATGGTGACGTAATGCGCCGGCGTGACCAGAGCGCCCCGGTATTTCATCAGACCGTCAGGCATGACCACGAGCGCGTCAGGCGGTTCACGGTTTTCAAGCTCAGCGGTCGAGACCAGCTTGAGATCTCCCTCGAGCGGGGGCGCGATCTGTGCCGCGACGATGAAGAAGATCAGCATCAGGAAAACGATGTTGATGAGAGCGATGGTCGGCTCGGGCTTCGAGCGTTTCGACAATCTCGGTGAAATACGCATCCGTGGGCCTATCGTACGATCTGGACGTTGATATCCGGCAGCTTGCGCAGGACCAGCAGCATGTCGACGAGGCGCTGAGCATTGGCGGATTCATCGACCGACATGATGATTGCATTGACTTTGCCGCTGGTCTGCAAGCGCTCAAGTTCGGCTGCAATCGCCTCCTGGTCATAGGCGACGCCATTGAGCAGCAGCCGGTCCGCCGACAGTTTGAGAAACGCCGGAACGGAGCTTTGCGCCATGGTGCTCTGGCCACCCGAAGCGCTCAACTCGACGTCTGCAAATTTCGAGAAGGTCGAACTGAGCATGAAAAACAGCAAAAGCAGAAAGATGACGTCAATCAGCGACGTCACCGATATCTGACGCCGCTTGTACCCAGAGGTTTCAAGCTGCATCGGCGGGTACAGGCCAGACGCCTGCCTTGGGTGCGTTTTCGGTCTCCTCATCAAAGGCTGCCAGGGCTGCCGGATTGAGGATACGCGTCACTGCCGCTTCAATGGCGAGCTGATGACGCTCGACCCTGCTTTCGAAATAGGTGAGCGCGATGCTGGTCGGCATGGCAACCGCAAGACCGACCGCCGTGGTCAGAAGCGCCACCCAGATGCCGCCCGCCAGGATCGACGGATCAACATTGTTGCCGGACTGCTGCAACGCCTGGAACGCCGTGATCATGCCGAGCACCGTGCCGAAAAGTCCGATCAACGGGGCGATCTGCGCAATCGTGTCGAGCACCCGGAAGCCGCGCTGGAGCTGCTTGATCTGCGCATTGGCTGCGACAGCCAGGACATCCTCAAGATCGCCGCGGCTGGACGCGCGATCGGAATGCTGGCGCTTGAGCCGAACCGCCAGCGAGACGATGTTGTGCAGTCCCTTTTCGGTGCCCAGCTTGAGTGACCTGAACTGCCACAGCTTGAACAGGGCGACCGACAGGGCGATGACGGAAAGCAGCAACAAAAGCACGACCACCGGCCCGCCGACATCGATGAACTGCTGGATTCTGGCGATTGGATTGTCAAACAGGCTCATCCGACGATCTCCGTCTTGGAGGAGCTCTTGAGATCAAGGTGATCCATGCACTCGGTTCCCTTGAAGGACTGTCCCTTGCAGGAGGCCGATCCGTTGATCAGGATCCGGCCAATATCGCTGCACCGGGTCTCGGGGAGGTCAAACTGGCGGACACGGGTCTTGCCCACAGGCAGGTCCTTGAAATCGAACAGGGCAAAGCGGTCGACAGTGCCGGCCGTGTCGAACAGCACGGTTTCGAACGACATTTCCTCTATCGAGGTCCCGATCTTGTTGGTTGCGACAAAGACCAGACGGCAGGCTTGTTCAAGCTGTTGCGTCGCGTTGAGGTCGATGGAAAGCGATGGCTGGCTCTGCTCTTGCGCGTGCACAGCGGTCGCGGCAAGCGAAAGCCCGGCAACGAGTGACAGAATTACAGGTTTTGGGCATACGAGTGCCATTATCAGTCTCCTAAGAAATTACCGGCTGAACCGCTTGGTCACTGTGATCTTGAAGGTGTGTGCTGTGCGGACATGGCTGGACAAAAGGTCCCGGCGCTTCGCAACAAATTGATTTTCAACGCCAAATGGTGCGTTTGGAGCGCCGTGCGGCAGAGCGGCGGCTTTCCCCGACATGGCTGTTGTAGATTCTGTGATCGCCGTCAAAACGCTTACCTGATCCATAGTTCTTACTGGATGGCTGGCTGGCGTGTCGCTTGCTTGCCGCTTTTGAATGCGTTGGTCGAGCTTCACATCAAACTTGACATTTCCACTCACCTTATGCGAGACACCGATTACTAAATCCGGAGCGTTTTAGTCAAGTTAATTCGCACAGCAAATCACGCCAAGCCAGCTCGTCGCCAGCCAGGCCAACAAATGGATGTTGACCTTGGAAAAAATTCCAGCCGACCACAGTGCGCCCAATCGTGACTTCGAGTTTTCACAGGTCGATCGGGTGATTGAATCGCGGGAGCTGTTCGGTGAGAGCCGGGAGGTCGCCATTGAGCATGATGGCGCCATCTACCGCCTGAAAATCACCAAACAGGGCAAATTGATACTCAACAAGTGAGCGGGCGCATGAACAGCACAACTTTACCTGATGTGGCAGCGATACGTGAAGCGCGCCGCAATAACCCCAAGATGCGCGAGCGCGACCTGGCCGGCCAGCTGGGGATTACCGAAGGCCAGTTTCTGGAGGCCTTTGTCGGCGAATATGTCGAGCGGATCGAGCCGTCCATTGATGTCTTCTTCACATTGCTGAGCGAGGCCGGTGTCGTGATGGCGCTGTCGCGGAATGCCAATGCGGTGCATGAAAAGACAGGCGTTTACGAAAAATACTCGGCTGGCAAACATGCCTCGGTGGTTCTGGGAAAAGACATCGATCTGCGGATTTTCCCAAAGCAGTGGCGACACGCCTACCATGTCACCAAACCGTTGGACGACGGATCCGCGCTGAAGAGTTTTCAATTCTTTGATGCGCGCGGAGATGCCGTGCACAAGGTCTTCGCACGTGATGCGACCGACATGGAGAAATGGAATCTCATCCGCGAACGGCTGAAGAAACACGCGCCCGGGCCTGACTTCAAACCTGCCGAACCGGTCAAGCAGACGGAACAACCGACCCCTGAGGCGTTGGTCGCGTTGCGCGATTCATGGGCCACCATGGAAGACACGCATCAGTTTCAGTCGATGCTGCGCCAAAGCAACATCTCCCGTCATGACGCGATTCGCCTGGTTGGCGAGGATTACGCCCAACGGCTGTCGCCCGAGGCTGCTGAAGTGCTGTTTGAAAAGCTCGCCGAACAAGAGCTTCCCATCATGGCCTTTGTCCGCAACCCCGGGATCTTGCAAATCCATTCCGGTCCTGTGCGCAATATCAAGCAGATGGGGCCCTGGCTCAATGTTCTCGACACTGGCTTCCATCTTCATCTGCGCAAGGATCACTTTGCTGCAATCTGGCTGGTTCGCAAGCCAACCGGCAATGGCGACATCCATTCGATCGAAATCTTTGATGAGAATGACGATCAGGTCATCCTGATCAACGGCTACCGCCGCGATGGCGACGGAACGGAATTGGTCGCGAAGTGGGATGCGCTTGTTGAGGCCTTGCCGCGGTCAGAGGTCCTGACGGATATGGAGCCGGCACAATGAGATATATGAAAATGACACATTTCTATCGCCTCGAGCGCCGGTTTTTCCTGCAGTCCGCCCTGGCGGCAATGATGGCTGTGCCCTTGGCTTCTTTGCCGGCTCAGGCCGAAGGTGCGAAGGCGCAAAGGGTGCTGGCGATTGGCGGTGCGGTGACCGAGATTGTCTATGAGCTGGGCGAACAGGACCGGCTCGTGGGCCGGGATGCGACCTCCAACCATCCTCCGGAAGCCGCCGCCTTGCCAAATGTGGGCTACATTCGCGCGCTGTCGCCCGAGGGCGTCCTGTCGGTCAAGCCCGATCTCATTTTGGCGCGCGAAAACAACGGCCCCCCGGAAGCGGTGGAAGTGCTCAAGAGCACCGGGGTGCGCTGGGTGGATGTGCCTGACGATTTCACCCTCAAAGGTATCGACGAGAACATCACCATCATTGCTGCGGAACTGGGTGTGCCGCAAAAGGGCGAGGCGCTGAAGAAGAAGGTTGCCGTCGACATTGCCAAGGCGCGGGCGCGGCTGGCCTCCATCGAGCGCAGACACAAGGTCATGTTCGTGCTGGCGCTGACCGACGACAAGGTCCACACGGCTGGCAAGAACACGGCGGCCAACAACATCATCGAACTGGCCGGTGGCGACAACGTCATCACCGCGTTTTCGGGCTACAAGCAGATCAGCAATGAAGCGGTCATCGAGGCGGCACCGGACATCATCGTGATGATGAACGGACGGGGCGAATCCACCGACCACGAATCCCCGAACGCATTGCTGGAAGCGCATCCGGCACTTTCCGCGACCCCGGCTGTCAGGAACGGCAACATTATCCGCATGGATGGTCTCCTGTTGCTGGGCTTTGGCCCGCGCACGGGCGAGGCGATCTCCAAGCTGGCTGAAGCGTTCTACGGCGATGAGTATTAGTCTCGACGCCGCTGCCGTTCGGCCCGCGGATGCACAGGCGGGAGACAGGACAGTCTTTGCCCGCAGGGTAATTGTCTTCTTGGCAATTTTTCTGCTGATCACCGCCGTGCTGAGCCTCGCATCGGGAGCCACCGACACATCGGCAGTCTCGGTCGTCTGGGCGCTCGTCTCTGGGCAGGATGACCTGATCAGTGCGGTGGAACGTGTGGTCATTCTCGATATCCGCATGCCGCGTACCTTGCTCGGCATGATGATCGGCGCGTCGCTGGCCGTCTCCGGGGCAACCATGCAGGGCCTGTTTCGCAATCCTCTGGCCGATCCGGGGATCGTCGGTGTCTCTGCAGGCGCAGGGCTGGGAGCCGTGACCTTCATCGTGCTTGGCGGCAGCGTTCTGGCGCCGGTGGCGGCGCTGTTCGGCATCTATCACGTCCCGTTCGCAGCGTTTCTGGGCGGGCTGGCCTTCACCTTTGCACTCTACCGGATATCCACCAGTAACGGCCGGACGTCGGTTGCCACCATGCTGTTGGCCGGCATCGCGCTTGGTGCGATGGCGGGAGCCTTTACCGGGCTCCTGATCTTCTGGGCGGATGACAATCAATTGCGGGACCTGACCTTCTGGGGCCTGGGTTCGGTTGCCGGAGCGACTTGGCCTAAGGTGCTGGCAGTGGCGCCGATCATCCTGCCGATCCTGTTTTTCGCACCGTTCATGGCGCGGGGACTGAATGCGATGACGCTGGGTGAGGCAACGGCGCAGCATCTGGGCATCCATGTGCAGGTGTTCAAACGAGTGGCGATCGTCATGGTGGCGGCGGCCACCGGTGCGGCTGTCGCCGTGTCTGGCGGCATCGGCTTTGTCGGCATCGTCGTGCCGCATCTGTTGCGGCTGTCGATCGGGCCAGATCACCGCTATTTGCTGCCCGCCTGCGCGCTGCTTGGCGCCATCATGCTGTTGTTTGCCGACGCCATTGCGCGGCAGATCGTGGCGCCGGCCGAACTTCCGATCGGGATCGTGACTGCGACGGTGGGCGCGCCGTTCTTCTTGTGGATCCTGCTGCGCCGACGCGGACTGATGGACATCTGACATGCTCACGGCAAAAAACATTCATGTACGGCTTGGGAAAACCGAAATCCTGCACGGCATCGACATGCAGGCTTCGCAGCATCACCTGACCGTTATCATCGGGCCGAACGGATCGGGCAAAACCACGTTGCTGCGTGCGCTGACCGGTGAAATCGGCTTTGACGGCGATGTGCATATCAACGGGGTCAATATTGCCTCCGCGCGTCCGGCGGAACTCGCCAGCGTGCGCGGCGTGCTGCCGCAAGCGGCCAGTCTTTCGTTCCCCTTCACGGTGCATGAGGTGGTTAGGCTGGGGCTGACGACAGGTGTCCAGACCGGAACGGATGTTCCGGAAAGGATCGGCCAGGCGCTTGATGCGGTTGATATGGGCGGGTTTGGCGGCAGGCTTTACCAGGAGCTCTCCGGCGGCGAACAGCAGCGGGTTCAGCTCGCCCGGGTGCTGGCGCAAGTCTGGGAACCGGTATTCGAGGGCATGCCGCGCTGCCTGTTTCTGGATGAGCCGATCTCGAGCCTTGATATCAAGCATCAGCTGCAGATCATGCAGATCGCCCGGCGCTATGCCGATGCCGGCGGTGGCGTGGTGGCGATCCTGCACGATCTGAACCTGACCGCGCATTATGCCGACCATTTGGTGTTGATGAAGCAGGGCGAGGTTCACGCCTGTGGCGCGCCACGTGAGGTTTTGACACCGGACAATCTGGAAACCGTCTATGGTTGTCCGATGGCCGTGGGCCAGGTGCCGCCGGGAATGGACTTCTTTGTCTTGCCGCTGATTGATGCGGCGCGCCGGGGTCTGGCATCGCCAAAACTCGCGGTTTCCAATTGAGCTTTGTTGCAGCCTGACAATTCCTGGCAGTGAAAGATTGCTCCCGGCGTCAACGCGCGATAGCTTCCGCGCGATTGACAAAAGGACCTCTCATGACCGCTGCGCCTCATCTGTTCCAACCGCTCACGCTTCGTAGCGTCACCACGCCCAACCGGGTGGTGATTTCACCGATGTGCCAGTATTCGGCGCATGAGGGGCATATGGATGACTGGCACCTGGCGCATCTCGGGCGCTTTGCGATCGGCGGGGCAGGGATCGTCTTCACCGAAGCCACTGCTGTGCAGAAACAGGGCCGGATTACCCATGGCTGCCCCGGCATCTGGACCGACAGCCAGATCCCCGGCCATGCACGGGTGGCGCAGTTCGCGCTCAGAAACGGCGCCATACCGGCTATCCAGCTCGGCCATGCCGGGCGCAAGGCCGGAATGCAGCGTCCCTGGTACGGCAACGGCCCGCTGAACGAGGCGGATTTTGCCCGTGGGGACATGCCCTGGACGCCGGTCGGCCCCTCTGCGGTGCCGGTGGCGGAAGGCTGGCCGGAGCCACATGAACTGACAGTGGACGAGATTGCCGCGCTGCTGGATGACTACGAAGCTGCCGCGAAACGGGCGCTTCTGGCCGGTTACAAGATTGCGGAAATCCACGGCGCGCATGGCTATCTGGTGCACAGTTTCCTGTCGCCATTGTCCAATAAGCGCACCGACAAATACGGCGGAGATCTCGCCGGACGGATGCAGCTGGCGCTGGAAATTGCAGAGCGGGTCCGTGCGGTCTGGCCAGAGGAGCTTCCGCTGTTTTTCCGCACTTCGGCAGTTGACGGCATTCCGGAAGGCTGGACGCTGGAGGATACGGTGGTGTTGGCGGGTGAACTCAAGCAGCTTGGCGTCGATGTGATGGATTGCTCGTCAAGCGGTATTGCAGGGGCTGCGACGGCGAGCGGCGGGCAGAAGCGGCAGCCCGGGTTCCAGGTCGGTTATGCCGAACGGGTGCGCAGGGATGTCGGCATGACGACGATGGCGGTGGGGCTGATCACCCATCCCGAGCAGGCAGAAGCCATCCTTAAACAAGGCCAGGCCGACCTGATTGCCATCGCCCGCGAAGCGCTGGCCGATCCGAACTGGGCGCAGCACGCAGCCCGCCATCTGGGTTACGACACAGCGTTCGAGACCTGGCCGCAGCAGGCCGGCTGGTGGCTGGCGGGCCGCGAAAAAACCTCGGATTTCTACCAGCCGAAAGGCTGATGCTGATTTTCCTCGACGCGTCGCTGCTGTCGACAGTCTGGTCCGATCCGGTTATTGGACGGGCCGGTACGCGCGGAACACCACACATACGGAGCATTTCAGGATGACGGACAACAGGGTGATGATCGCAGGTGGCGGCATTGGCGGGCTGGCGCTTGCGCTGACCTTGCACCAGATCGGTGTCGACTGCGTGGTGTTTGAAGCCGTCAACGAACTCAAGCCGCTGGGCGTCGGCATCAACATCCAGCCCAATGCCGTGCGCGAATTGTTCGATCTCGGCTTCACGGCGGAAGAACTGGACACCCTCGGGGTTCCGGCCAAGGAGTGGGCGCTGGTCGGCATGAAAGGTCAGGAAATCTATTCCGAGCCGCGTGGCCTGCTGGCGGGTTACGACTGGCCGCAATACGCCATGCACCGGGGCGAGTTTCACATGGCGCTGTACCGGCGCTTCGTCGAACTGGCGGGGCCCGATGCGGTCCGGCCTGGATGCCGCGCCAAGGGTTATGAGATCAATCCCGATGGCAGCGTCACCGTGACGCTGGAAACCAAATCCGGCGAGATCCAGGAGACGGGCAGCCTGCTGATCGGGGCGGACGGCATTCATTCCGCCATCCGGGCGCAGATGCACCCCGACCAGCCGCCGATCCACTGGGGCGGCGCGGTGATGTGGCGCGGGACCTCGCGGGCAAAGCCTATCCGCACCGGCTCGTCCTTCATCGGGCTGGGTACACACAAGCACCGGATGGTGATCTATCCGATTTCGGCGCCGGATCCTGAAACCGGACTGGCGCTGATCAACTGGATCGCCGAGGTCACCTATGACGATCCGTCCAAGCACGAGACCATGGGCTGGTTCCGCCCGGTCGGGATCGATGATTTCATCCATCATTTCGAGGATTGGACCTATGACTGGCTGGATGTGCCGGCGCTGATCCGCGATGCAGATATCGCCTTTGAAAACCCGATGATCGACCGCGATCCGATCCCGACCTGGGTCGACGGCCCGGTGGCGCTGATTGGCGACGCCGCGCATGCGATGTATCCGACCGGCTCGAACGGCGCCAGCCAGGCGATCATGGACGCGCGGATACTGGGCGCCAAGTTCCTCGCCCATGGCGTCGGCCCCGAGGCGCTGTCCGCCTTCAATGCCGAGTTGTGCGAACCGATTTCGGCGCTGATCCTGCGCAATCGCGGGGCAGGGCCGTTCGGGCTGCTCAACATGGTCAACGAGCGTTGCGGCGGCGAGTTCGACGACATCGACAGCGTGATCCCGGCTGCGGAACGGGCAGAATTCATGGGCAAGTACAAGGCCGCGGCCGGTTTTGCCCGCGACACCTTGAACGCGGCTCCACCGACGATAGCCCCCCGCGCCACGCCGGAGTGAGACGGGCGTCGTCTTTAGTAGTGGCGCGGGGATCAGGCTCGAGGTTTCGGGTCGCATATTCACAGGACAAGCGCTGAGATGCTCAGCGCTTGCTTCGGAGGCGATCAAGCCGCAGATCGGCGACACCCATCAGTCGCATAGCAATCGCTACTGCAACGGCGGCTCAACGAACAAGTGACGGCGGTTGAACCGGCCCAGGTCGACAAAGCCAGCTTCCAACTGATCCTTGAGAAGCGGTATGTCGTGGCTGTAAACCGCCAGGGCATCCCGGACATCGTTGGTATTCAAGGCCTCGAGAGCTGCGGCATCGGTTACGTAGCGAACGCGGCCTCGTGTATAAAACTCGGCCGAGTAGCTGCGGTCACCCCAGTAATTGATCGCGATGTCCGGTGAGGTCTCAAGCGCCTTTAGAACCAACTCCCGTTCCGACCTGACATTGAGCGTGTTGGGGAAGAAAAACGCAACCGTGGTGAGACCCAGAACTATGACCGCGACTGTGATCATGGAAAGTGGCACCCATAGCCGCGTCATCCGGCCCGGTTGCCCGAAGACCGTCGTCCAGACAGACACCAGCAGGATGGCGGCGGCGGGAATTCCAGGCAGAACATAAGCGGGAAGAATGTTGGCGGCCGGTGTGAACAGGATCAATGGAGACAATGACCAGGCCAACAGATAGCCATGCCAGCCGGTTTGATCTTTCCGGAAGGCCTCCAGAACCTGTCTGCCTCGCGTTGCCAAAGCTGGTGCGAACAGGATCCAGGGCAGGAATGCAATGAAGCCATAGACCCAGATCATCCCCTTGGGACGAGCATGAGCCGAGCCGTACAAATCGCCCTGCCAGCCGGTCTCCAGGAACCTCTTGTAGTGTTCGCCGATGATGAAGTAGCTCAGGAACCCCGGCGTTTTCGCTTCGGCCATCAGATACCATGGCACGGCGATCAGCGCAGCGAGCAGCACTCCCGTGATCCATGGAAGACGCAACAACTGCAGCCAGCGATTGCCCAGCACGACCCAGAGGAAGATCGGGATCCCTGTCAAAACGACAGCAACCGGCCCCTTTGCCAAGAGGCCAACGGCAAGCCCGACAAAGAACAGGTACCCCCACAAACGATGAGATGATTTGTCAGCGACGCAGGCGTAGAAACCGGCCATGCTCATGGTCGTTCCCAGCACCATTGCCATGTCGGTCACGACGAAGGCGGAAGCCCCGAAAAACAGTCCTGCAGATGCCATGACGGCTGTTGCGGCCAAGGCCAGGTCGCTGCCTCGCAGCTTGCGCACCCAGATGTAGCAGAGCGACAGCAGGCCGAGTGATGCAATCAAAAAGAAGAACCGCGCGCCGAAGTGACCCACACCGAATATCTTCATGCCAAGCGCGGACATCCATGTGTGCAATGGCGGCTTGCCCCAAAACGGGACGCCATAGTCGAACTGAGGGGTAATCCAGTCCCCCGTCTCGAGCATTTTTCGCGCAATTTCTGCGTATCGTGCTTCGGTCGAATCGACGAAGGGATACCAGAACATGGCCAGGATGCGCACGATCAGCATTGCGCAGAGGATCGCCAGCAAGGCATGGCGTTCCGATGGTTTTAGTGAGAAATTCGATGTCTTTCGCACAGCCGTGTCTGGCTCCAGGCCAGACGCCCCAGGCTCAATAGCTGCCATTTCAGTCCCATCCCGTTTCGCACATGCCGACGATTCGGACCCTAGAACATCTCGATGTAACCGAACATATCCTCTGCGGTTTATCTTCGCGGGTCACGCGGCATAGCGGTCCATGCTGAGCCGACTTGGATGATCGGACCACAGGAGAGATCCGCAAGATCCCGGAGCGTACCCGGCGAGCGCGCTGCGCAAATCGTCGTATCACATGGGCTTGTTTGGTGAGAGCGCAGGGGTTCGAACCCTGGACCTACTGATTAAAAGTCAGTTGCTCTACCAGCTGAGCTACGCTCTCTCACACAGCGGGACGGACGCTTGGGGCGTCGGCCCGAATGGCGCGGAACATAGGCAGGCATCTGTCCATGGTCAACCGCAAAAACAGATGCATCACGCGGTTTTTTCAAAGCACTTTCGGCCTTGGCTCCCCAGGCCGTTTGTCGGGCTTATTTGCAAACCACAACGGCGCTGTGCCGGCTGGGTTCGGGTCCAGGTTCGGGAGTGGAGGAAATCACGCGGTGCGCTCCAAAACGTGACTGGCGAAGTGGCAGGCTGGCGGTTAGATAGAGACCCAATAGCCATCTGGCCTGTTCGTCTCCATCGCACTCACGCGACAAAGGGATCCTGATTTCGTGATGATTGCCGACATTTCGCTGCTCACCGTCATCCTGGCGGGTGCGCTGTCTTTCCTGTCGCCTTGCGTGCTGCCGCTGGTGCCGCCTTACCTGTGTTACATGGCCGGCGTGTCGGTCGAGGATTTTCGCGGCAGTGGGGCCGAGGCACGAGCCAGGGACACGCGACGGGCGGTGTTTTTCGCCTCGGTCTTCTTCACGCTGGGCTTTGCCACCGTGTTCGTTGCGCTAGGAGCCGGGGCTTCGAGCATCGGGGCGGCCCTGCGTCAGCACATGGATCTGCTGGCCAAGCTTGGCGGTATCGTCATCATCCTGATGGGCCTGCACTTCCTCGGCGTCTTCCGCATTGGAGTGCTGGCCCGCGAGGCGCGGTTTGCGGGCGGCGGCAAGCCGGCCACGTTGTCTGGCGCCTATGTGATGGGGCTGGCATTCGCCTTTGGCTGGACGCCCTGCATCGGACCGGTGCTCGGCGCGGTGCTCGGGGTTGCGGCCGGACGGGAAACCGTCAGCGCCGGGGCAGCACTGCTGGCGGCCTATTCGCTTGGGCTTGCGGTGCCGTTCTGGATTGCCGCACTGTTTTCCGAACGCTTCATGCGCTTTTCGCAAAAATTCCGCAGGCATCTCGGAACGATCGAGAAGGTCACCGGGGCGCTGCTGGTGCTGACCGGGATCCTGTTTCTGACCGGCGGCATGGCCACCATGGCCTACTGGCTGCTCGAAACCTTTCCCGCGCTGGGCATGATCGGCTGAGGCAGCGCTTGCTACCCGGCAAGCGGCATCAGCGCTTCTTGCGGGGAGCTGTCGCCAGCACCAGGCCCGCCAGCACGGTGAAGATGCCGATGGCATGGTGGGTTTCGAAGGGTTCACCCAGAACCAGCACGGCAAGGCCGACCCCATAGGGCGGAAGCAGGTACATGAAGACGCTTGCCGTCGAGGCGCCCAACCGGGCGATGCCGTACTGGTAGCCGGAGAAGGCGAGCAGGGACGAGAACACGACGATGCCGGCAATGCCGCCCCAGGCGCTCCAGGTCCGCGGCATCATCGCGCCGGAGAGATATTCCCACAGGGCAAACGGCGCCAGCAGCAGCGCGCCAGAAAGCGTGATAATGGCAAACAGCGCCGAGACCGGCAAGCCAGCGGTGCGGTGGCCCTTGAGCAGCACCGAATAGCCGGCCCAGGACAGGGCGGCGGCGATGAACATCAGGTCGCCCACGTTGAAGGACGTCGTCGTCAGCACGTTCAGATCGCCCTTGAGAACGATGATTGCCACGCCGAGGAAGCCGACAATGATGCCGGCGATTTCGCGCCCGCTCGTCGGCCGGCCGAAAAACAGCCTTTCAAGAATGATCACCATCAGCGGCGAGGTAGTGTAGATCAGCGTGCCGTTGGTGGCGGTGGTAAATTGCAGTGCGTAGTAGACCCCGGCGCCGCAGATCCACATGCCGAGAAAGCCCAGCACCAGCCAGTGAACCGGATAGGTGGTGACATAGGCGCGAACGCGCGCGCGCGCCATCCACAGGAAGGGCGACAGCAGCAGGCACGCGGCGGTCCAGCGCAGAAACGCCAGCGTGAACGGGGCCACCTCGGGAATCGTCGAGCGGCCGAAGATCAGGTTCGACGAGAAGAACAGCGGTGTCAGCAACATGACGAGAAGCGGAATGAAGCGCGCAAGAGAAGGTTTCGCGTCAGGCGCGGCATCGGTTGTCGTTGGGGCAGTCATGGGGGCTTCCAAATCGCGGCAATGTTTGCTTGAAGGGGTCTGATTGAAGTTCCGGTGCTATAGCGTCGTGGACGGGTAAACAAGCGATTCGATGATGAGGTGATGGAATGGCGCGGACAAGTCTGGCGGTCGTGCTTGCGGCGGGTGACGCGACACGGATGAAATCGTCCAAATCCAAGGTGCTGCATCCGGTCGGCAATCTGCCGCTTATTTCGCATGTGACCCGGGCCGCGGCTGCTGCCGGTGTGACCAGGGTCGCGCTGGTTGTCGGCCGTGATGCGGAGCAGGTCACCAAGGCCGCCAGCGAAGGGCTTGCCGTGCCGGTCACGCCGGTGGAGCAGACCGAACGCAAGGGCACCGGTCATGCCGTGCTGATGGCGCGGGACGTGATTACGGAAGGCTATGACGACGTGGTGGTGCTTTACGGTGATGCGCCGCTGATCGATCCGCAAAGCCTGGCTGCCGCCACGTCCGAGCGGCAGAAGGGCGCGGATGTCGTGGTGCTCGGGTTTCGCGCTGCGGACCCGACCGGTTACGGCCGGTTGCTCGAGCGCGATGGCGAACTGGTGGCGATCCGCGAGCACAAGGAAGCCTCGGAAGAAGAGCTGGCGGTCGATTTCTGCAATGGCGGCATCATCACGTTTTCCGGCGCCAAGGCGATCAGCCTGCTCGAAGCCATCGGCAACGACAATGCCAAGGGCGAGTATTATCTCACCGACATTGTCGAGATTGCCCGTGCCGAGGGTCTGAAATGCGTCGCCATCGAGGCGCCGGAAGAAGACATGATGGGCTGCAACACCCGCGCCGAACTGGCCGAGATCGAGCATGTCTGGCAGGCCCGGGCCCGGCAGGCGGCGATGCTTTCGGGCGTCAGCATGGTCGATCCGAAAAGCGTATTCCTGTCGCACGATACCGAGCTCGGCAATGACGTTCTGATCGAGCCCAACGTCTGGTTCGGTCCCGGCGTCAGGGTTGGTGCTGGCGCGGTGATCCACGCTTTCAGCCATGTCGAAGGGGCCGATATCGGTGCAAATGCGGTGATCGGGCCTTTCGCCCGGCTGCGTCCGGGCACAGAACTGGGCGAAAAGGCGAAGGTCGGAAACTTCTGCGAAATCAAGAAAGCCAGGGTCGGCGACGGCGCCAAGGTCAATCATCTGAGCTATATCGGCGACGCAGTCATCGGTGCCGGCGCGAATATCGGTGCGGGCACGATCACCTGCAATTATGACGGCCAGAACAAGCACCTGACCGAAATCGGCAGCGGCGCATTCATCGGCTCGAACTCCTCGCTGGTGGCGCCGATCAAGATCGGTGACGGCGCCTATGTCGGTTCGGGAAGCGTGGTGACCATGGATGTGCCGGACGACGCGCTGGCAATTGCGCGGGCACGCCAGGAGACCAAGCCGGGGCGGGCGCAGCGACTGAGAGACAAGATTGCAGCGATCAAGGCGCTGAAGAAAAAGGCCGAAACGGCACCGGACGCCTAGGTTCGGTAACGCCGTGTCACGGAAATTGAGCAGGCACACCACATTGCGGCACTGGTTTAATCCCACGTTGCTGGGTAAGAGCAGTGCCAAGATATTACCCAGGAGAAGCGCATGTGCGGCATAGTCGGGATAGTTGGCAAGGGCGAAGTGGCCCCGTTGCTGGTGGATGCGCTCAAAAGGCTTGAGTATCGCGGCTATGATTCCGCCGGTGTCGCCACCGTGCATGACGGCCGTCTCGACCGCCGCCGGGCCGAAGGCAAGCTCGCCAATCTGGACCACAAGCTGGGGCAGGAGCCACTTGCCGGTCATGTCGGCATCGGCCATACGCGCTGGGCGACCCATGGTGCGCCGACCGAAAGCAATGCCCATCCGCATTTCTGCAATGGCGTCGCGGTCGTCCATAACGGCATCATCGAGAATTTCGCGCCGCTGCGCGCCGAGCTGACCGGCAAGGGCGCCACCTTCTACAGCCAGACCGACACCGAAGTGGTGGCGCAGCTCTTGTCAGCCTACCGCAGCGAAGGCCTGGCGCCGCGCCAGGCCATGCAGAAGGCACTGAGCCGGCTCGAAGGCGCCTATGCGCTCGCGGTGCTGTTCGAGGACCAGCCGGACATGATCCTTGGCGCACGCTCCGGGCCGCCGCTGGCGGTAGGCCATGGCGAGGGCGAAATGTTCCTCGGATCCGATGCCATCGCGCTGGCGCCGTTCACCGACGAAATCACCTATCTCGATGATGGCGACTGGGTGGTGATCACCCGCGACACGCTCGAAATCTACGACCAGTCGGGCACGCTGGTCGAACGCAACAAGCAGAAATCGCAAGGTGCGGCCTATGTCGTTGACAAGGGCAATCACCGGCATTTCATGGAAAAGGAAATCTACGAGCAGCCGGAAGTGGTCTCGCACACGCTCAGCCACTATATCGACTTTGCCGAAGGACGGGTGAAACTCGACGCCGCGCAGATCGATTTTGCCAATCTCGACCGGCTTGCGATGTCGGCCTGTGGCACCGCCTATTATGCCGGGCTGATCGGGAAATACTGGTTTGAACGCTTTGCGCGCCTGCCGGTGGAAATCGACGTCGCCTCCGAGTTTCGCTATCGCGAGATGCCGCTGCCGGGCAAGATGGCGGCGCTGTTCATCTCGCAGTCGGGCGAGACCGCCGACACGCTGGCGTCGCTGCGCTACTGCAAGGACAACCAGCTGACCATTGGCGCGGTGGTCAATGTGCGGGAATCGACCATTGCACGTGAGTCCAATGCAGTGTTCCCGACCCTGGCTGGACCGGAAATCGGCGTGGCCTCGACCAAGGCGTTCACCTGTCAGCTGTCGGTGCTGGCGGCGCTGGCGATGATTGCCGGACGGGCGCGCGGGACACTGTCAAAAGAAGATGAAACGACGATGGTGCAGGCGCTGGTCGAGGCGCCACGGCTGTTCAACGAGGTTCTGAACACGATCCAGCCGCAGATCGAAACCCTGTCGCGGGAATTGTCGCGGTTCAAGGACGTGCTTTATCTGGGCCGCGGCACGAGTTTTCCACTGGCGCTCGAGGGTGCGCTCAAGCTCAAGGAAATCTCCTATATTCATGCCGAAGGCTATGCCGCGGGCGAACTCAAGCACGGGCCGATCGCGCTGATCGACGAAAACATGCCGGTAATCGTGATCGCGCCGCATGACCGCCATTTTGAAAAAACCGTGTCGAACATGCAGGAAGTGGCCGCACGCGGCGGCCAGATCATCCTGATCACCGACGAAAAGGGGGCTGCGGCAACGACGCTTGAAACGATGGCGACCATCGTCGTGCCGGCGGTCAACGAAATCGTTGCGCCGATGCTCTACGCGCTGCCGGTGCAGCTGATTGCCTATCACACGGCCGTGTTCATGGGCACCGATGTCGACCAGCCACGCAACCTGGCCAAGTCGGTCACCGTCGAATAGGCAAAGCTTCCAGCGAAGTCCTTGTCTTTGCAGGCATGCGCTCCCTATATTGAGGGAGCGCATGACGCTGTGTCCTGTCTGCCATAACGCAAGGTGAAGAATGAGCGAGAAGCTGAAACGGCTGGGCGCAGGCCGACGGTTGAGAAACTATTTTCTCACCGGTCTGATTATCGTGGCGCCGTTGGCGATTACGGCTTATCTCACCTGGACCTTCATCGGCTGGGTCGACAGCTGGGTGAAACCCTATATTCCGCAGATCTACAACCCGGACAATTACCTGCCGTTCGCGGTTCCGGGGTTCGGTCTGCTGACAGCCCTGTTCCTGATCACCATGATCGGGTTCCTGACCGCCAATCTGGTTGGCCGTTCGATCATCGGCTTCGGCGAATCGCTGCTTGACCGGATGCCGCTGGTGCGCAGCCTGTACAAAGGACTGAAACAGATCTTCCAGACCGTGCTGGCCGAACAGAGCGGGTCATTCAAGCAGGCGGCGCTGATCGAGTATCCACGGCGCGGGCTGTGGTCGATCGTCTTCATTGCCACCGACACCAAGGGCGAGGTCAATGCGCGGCTGCCTGAAGACGATTCGATGTCCGTGTTCCTGCCCACGACCCCGAACCCGACATCCGGCTTTCTGCTGTTCGTTCCGCGCAAGGATGTCATCATTCTGGACATGAGCGTCGAGGAAGCCGCCAAGATGGTGATTTCGGCCGGACTGGTTTCTCCCGATTTCCCGCAAAAACTGTCGGTTCAGCCGAAATCCAAGACGAAGACAATTCCGGAACCGAAGTGAGCTTCAACCGGCTCTCAGGAACCGGATCGCCTCGTCGCGCCGCATCAGGTAGAGCAGCATTCTCAGCGCCTCGCCACGCGGGGAACTCAGCGCCGGATCGGTGTCCAGCACATTGCGGGCGTCGCTGCGGGCGATTTCCAGCAAATCGGCATGGGCGCTCAGATTGGCGAGCCGGAAGCCGGGGAGGCCGGATTGGCGGGTTCCCAGAACCTCGCCTTCGCCACGCAGCTTGAGGTCTTCCTCGGCGATGCGGAACCCGTCTTCGCTTTCGCGCAGAACCGCGAGCCGGGCGCCGGCGGTTTCGCCCAGGGGACCATGATATAGCAGGATACAGCTCGAGGCGCCCGAGCCGCGGCCCACGCGGCCGCGCAACTGGTGGAGTTGCGCCAGGCCGAAGCGTTCGGCATGTTCGATCACCATGATGGTGGCATCGGGCACGTCGACGCCGACTTCGATTACTGTCGTGGCCACCAGAAGCCGGGTAACGCCGTTCTTGAAGTCGCGCATGGCCTGGTCTTTTTCATCCGACGTCATGCGGCCATGAACCAGCGAGACCAGCGGCGCCAGGTCCTTGCCGAAGGCCTTGGCCAGGCTCGCATGCCGGCTTTCCACCGACATCAGCTCGCTCTGGTCAGAATCCTCGACGAGTGGGCAGATCCAGTAGGCTTTCTTGTCGTCGAGCAGAGCACTTTTCAGCCGCTCGACGATTTCCCCCAGGCGTTCGTCGGGAATGGTGACGGTGGCAATCGGCTGACGACCGGCGGGTTTTTCGGTGAGCTTAGAGACGTCCATGTCGCCGAACGCTGCCAGCACCAGGGTGCGCGGGATCGGCGTTGCTGTCATCACCAGCATGTGCGGCGCGGTGCCTTTCGCCGTCAGCCGAAGCCGCTGGTGGACGCCGAAACGGTGCTGTTCGTCGACCACGGCCAGGGTGAGATTGTTGTAGACGACTGCATCCTGGAACAGGGCATGGGTGCCAATCACGATCTGGGCCTGGCCATTGGCGATCCGCTCCAGCAGCTCGGTCCGCTCCCGGCCCTTGGCGCGGGCGGTCAGCACCGCGACTTCGATGCCTGCGGCCTCGGCCATCTTGCTGATGGTCGCATAATGCTGGCGGGCAAGGATCTCGGTCGGCGCCATCAGCACGGCCTGGCCGCCGGCTTCCACCGCATCGGCCATGGCGAGCATTGCGACCGCGGTCTTTCCGGAACCGACATCGCCCTGCAGCAGCCGCAGCATCCGGTCGGAGCCTGCCATGTCGGTCAGAACTTCCTCCACGGCAGTGGTCTGGCTGCCTGTGAGCGAAAAGGGCAGGGAGCCAAGAATGGCCTGGCGCAGCTTTCCGTCAGCGACCACCGGGTGACCGGGCAGCTTGCGCAAGGTCTGGCGCACCAGGGCCAGCGACAGCTGGCCGGCCAGCAACTCGTCATAGGCCAGCCGGCGCCGGGCCGGGGTTTGCGGTTCGATGTCGAGCGCGGCTTCTGGATGATGCAATTCCCGCACAGCGTCGGCAAAACTGGGAAAGCTGTTCTTTGCGACCAGATGCGGGTCGGCCCACTCGGGCAGCTCAGGCAGCAGCTCGAGCGCCGAATCGAGCGAACGCCGCAGTATCTTGGGCGAGAGGCCGGCGGTCAGCGGATAGACCGGTTCGATCAGCGGGAAGCTTGCAGCATCGGCTTCCAGGACTATGTGGTCGGGATGAACCATCGAGGGACGGCCATTGAACCATTCGACCTTGCCGCTGACCAGGACAGTCTCGCCGACCGGCAGGATCTTTTCCAGCCAGGCCTGCTTGGAATGAAAGAAGGTGAGCGCCAGTTCGCCGGTGTCATCATGGACAAAGACGCGATAGGGCACGTTGCGGCGTCCCGGCGGCGAGGCCTGATGGCGGTCAACGCGGACCTTGAGCGTGGCAATGGTGGATTCCGGGGCCTCGGTGATGCCCTTGCGCAGGGTGCGGTCGATCAGACCGTGCGGCGGCAACAAGAGAAGATCGAGCGCACGGGTATCCTCCGGACCTTCGCGTCCGGTCACCCGCGCCAGCGCCTCGGCCAGCTTGGGGCCGATTCCGGGCAGGCTTTCGACGGTCTTGAACAGAGGATCGAGTTGGAGAGGTCGCATGAATTCAGATGAACGGCAATTTTGAGCCAAAGGCAAGGCTGACATTTGCCTGATGACAGGATATGGAAACCGTCCAACCGAAAAAGGCTGATCATGACCGGAACAACACGTTCAAGCGCCGACCTCGATCCGCGCCGCCGCCGCATTCTCGTGCGCGCCTGGCGCCGTGGCATCCGCGAGATGGATCTTGTCATCGGCGGTTTTGCCGATGCGGAAATCGGCAGCCTGAATGACGCCGAACTCGACCAGCTGGAATTGCTGATGGCCGAGGAAGACGCCGACATTTTCCGCTGGGTGACCGGTGAGGCTGAAACGCCGGAACGGTTTCGCACCGCATTGTTTGACCGCATGCGCAGCTATGTGCCTGATTTTGAACCCTCCGTTCCCACATCCGAAGGGCAGGCAGCCAAGCAATGAAAGCCGTGATCCCGGCCGCCAAGATCGCCGGAGCCAAGACCCCGATCACCCTGTCCGGCGTTCCGCAGGGCATGGAAGCCCTGGCGCTGGCAGAGCTCGCGCGCGCCGAAGGGCCGCTGGCGCATATCATTTCCGACGGCCAGCGGATGGCCGATCTGGAACAGAACCTGGCCTTCTTCGCGCCTGATATCCCGGTTCTGACGCTGCCGGGATGGGACTGCCTTCCCTATGACCGGGTGTCCCCGGGGGCAGATATCTCGGCCCGACGGCTGGAAGCGCTATCGGCGCTGGCGCAGTTTTCGGACAATCCGCATCCGGCGATCCTGCTGGTTACGGTCAATGCCATGCTGCAGCGGGTGCCGGCGAAATCGGTGGTGGCAGAGCTCGGCTTTACCGCGCGCGCCGGCAACCATCTGAAGATGGAAGACCTGTCGGGCCGCTTGGCCAAGAACGGCTTCGAACGGGTCGACACGGTTCGCGAAGTCGGCGAATACGCCGTGCGCGGCGGCATTCTCGATGTCTTCGTGCCGGGCTCGGAAGAACCGGTGCGGCTCGATTTCTTTGGCGACACGCTCGAAAGCGTGCGGCATTTCGATCCCGCCTCGCAGCGCACCACCAGCAAGGCAAAGGAACTGGCGCTCAACGCGATGAGCGAAGTAACGCTGGAGCCCGAGACCATCAGCAGGTTTCGCAAGAACTATCTCTCGATGTTCGGCGCCGCGACCCGCGATGATGCGCTCTATGTCGCCATCAGCGAAGGCCGGCGCTATCCCGGCATGGAACACTGGCTGCCGCTGTTTCACGACGAGATGCAGACGGTGTTCGATTATCTCGAAGGGTTCCGGATCAGCAACGATCACATGTTGCCGGAAGCCGCGAGCGAACGCCGGGCTCAGATCGAGGACCATTACGAGGCCCGGCAAGCCGCCCAAACCCTGGAAAAGGGCCGGGGCGTCCAGGCCACGCCCTACAAGGCGATCGAACCGGACCTGCTCTATCTCGATGCGCCCGGGCTTGTGGCCATGCTCGAAGCCCTGAATGCGATCCGGCTGACCCCGTTTCACGAACCTGAGAATTCGGCCCGCCGGGTGATCGACCTGCCGACGCGGACCGGACCGCGCTGGGCGGCTGACGCGGAAGCGGACCGGTCCGAAGATGGCAGCCGGGCCAACCTGTTCGAGAAGCTGGTTGCCCATGTCGGAGCAAAGCGATCCGAAGGCCGCAAGGTTCTGATCACTGCCTGGACCGAAGGCTCGCTTGACCGGCTGTTGCAGGTCACCGACGAGCACGGCCTCAAGAGGGTGGTGCGGATCAACAGCCACGCCGAACTCGACAAGCTCAAGCCGGGTGAAGCGGCGGCCGCCGTTCTTGCCATTGAAGGCGGCTACGAGATCGACGACCTGGTCGTCATCGGCGAGCAGGATGTGCTCGGCGACCGGCTGGTGCGCCGGGCCAAGCGCAAGCGCCGTGGCGCGGACTACATTTCGGAAGTCTCAGGGCTGGACGAGGGCAATTACGTGGTCCACGCCGAGCACGGCATCGGCCAGTTCGTCGGGTTGCGCACCATCGAGGCCGCGGGTGCCCCGCATGCCTGTCTCGAACTGCATTATGCCGGTGACGCCAAGCTGTTTCTGCCGGTGGAAAACATCGAGCTTCTGACCCGCTATGGTTCGGACAGCGCGGAAGTGCAGCTCGACCGTCTTGGCGGCGTTGCCTGGCAGTCGCGCAAGGCCAAGCTGAAGAAGCGGCTCCTGGACATGGCCGAGGGCCTGATCCGCATCGCCGCCGAACGGCACATGCGCTCGGCCCCGACGCTGGCAGCACCAGAGGGGCTCTACGACGAGTTTTCAGCGCGCTTTCCCTATGACGAGACCGAAGACCAGATGGCGGCGATCGAGCGGGTGCGTGACGATCTTGCCGCCGGCCAGCCCATGGACCGGCTGGTCTGCGGCGATGTCGGCTTCGGCAAGACCGAAGTGGCGCTGCGCGCCGCCTTCATCGCGGCCATGAACGGCGTGCAGGTGGCCGTGGTGGTGCCGACGACGCTGCTGGCGCGGCAGCATTTCAAAACCTTCACCGAGCGGTTGCGCGGCTACCCGGTCCGCATCGCCCAGGCTTCGCGTCTGGTCGGCGCCAAGGAACTGGCGCTGACCAAGGCGGAGCTGGCGTCGGGCAAGACCGACATCGTGGTCGGCACCCATGCGCTGCTCGGATCCTCGATCCAGTTTGCCAATCTGGGACTGCTGATCATCGATGAAGAGCAGCATTTCGGGGTCAAGCACAAGGAACGGCTCAAGGATCTGAAGAGCGACGTGCATGTGCTGACGCTGTCGGCGACGCCGATCCCGCGGACGCTGCAACTGGCGATGACAGGCGTACGGGAATTGTCGCTGATCACCACACCGCCGGTCGACCGGATGGCGGTGCGAACCTTCATTTCGCCGTTTGACCCGGTGACCGTGCGCGAAACCCTGATGCGCGAACACTACCGCGGTGGCCAGAGTTTTTATGTCTGTCCACGTCTGGCGGATCTCGAGGAGGTGGCGGCCTTCCTGCGCGACAGCGTGCCGGAGCTCAAATTCGCGGTGGCGCATGGCCAGATGGGGGCCGGCGAACTCGATGACATCATGAACGCGTTTTATGACGGGCAATATGACGTGCTGCTGTCGACGACGATCGTGGAATCGGGCCTCGACGTGCCGACCGCCAACACGCTGATCGTGCACCGGGCCGACATGTTCGGCCTGGCCCAGCTCTATCAGCTGCGCGGACGTGTCGGCCGTTCCAAGGTCCGGGCCTTTGCGCTGTTCACGCTGCCGGTCAACAAGATGCTGACAACGACCGCCGACAAGCGGCTCAAGGTGTTGCAGTCGCTCGACACGCTGGGCGCGGGCTTTCAGCTGGCCAGCCACGATCTCGACATCCGTGGCGCCGGCAACCTGCTGGGCGAAGAGCAATCCGGCCACATCAAGGAAGTCGGCTTCGAGCTCTACCAGCACATGCTCGAGGAAGCCGTGGCCGAGGTGCGCGGCGAGGACGAGGTGATCGACACCGGATGGTCGCCGCAGATCACCGTCGGCACGCCGGTGATGATCCCGGAAGACTATGTGCCTGATCTGCATTTGCGGCTCGGACTTTACCGCCGACTGGGCGAAATCATCGATGTCAACGACATCGACGGCTTTGGCGCCGAAATGATCGACCGGTTCGGACCGCTGCCGATCGAGGTGCAGCACCTGCTCAAGATCGTCTTCATCAAGGCGCTGTGTCGCAAGGCCAATGTCGAGAAACTCGATGCCGGGCCGAAGGGCGTGGTTGTGCAGTTCCGCAACAAGGAATTCCCAAATCCAGCGGGACTGGTGGGGCACATTTCGAAGCAGGGCAATCTGGCCAAGATCCGGCCCGACCAGAGCGTGGTCTTCATCCGCGATCTGCCGACACCGGAAAAGCGGCTCAATGGAGCGGCCGTGGTGATGACACACCTCGCAGAGCTTGCAGGCAAGAGCGGGTGAGGCGCGCACGGCGCCTTCAGCGATCGAAGACATCCGCGAAATTTGCCGCCGCAGGGGTTTCGCATCAGCAAGGGCGCAATTGATGTTCAAAGTCGTTACCGGGCTGTTGTGGCTGATCGTGCTCGTCCGCTTCATTCTGCCGTTGCCCTGGCCATGGTGGGTCAAGGCGCTGCTGGCTTTGGTCCTGCTCATTGCCTCGCAGTATCACTATTTCAGCCGGCTATCGTCCGGCTCGGTGTTTTCGCCCGAGTTTCCAAGGCCGCTGGTGATTGCATTCAACGTGCTGTTTGGCGCGATCCTGCTTCTGGCAGTGTTCTTGCTGGCAATCGATGCGGCTTCGCTCATTGTCCTGGTGTTCACCGGCGAATTCCCGGCTTACGCGCCTGAGCTGCGTTACGCGGCGGGACTTGCGGCGCTGGCGCTGTCGGCGTTTGGGGTTAACCGGGCGATCATCGTGCCGCCGCTCAAGGACGTCGAGATCGCCATTCCCGGGCTTGATGCGGCCTTTGACGGGTACCGGATTGTGCAATTGACGGATCTGCATATCAGCCGGCTGTTTCCTGCCGCCTGGACCGAGGCGATGGTGGCGAAGACCAACACGCTTGAGCCGGATCTGATCGTCATCACCGGCGATTTCATCGATGGAAGCCTCGACCACCGGCGTGATGATGTCGAACCGCTGCGCGGGCTTCGCGCCCATGACGGGATCCTGGCGATCTCCGGCAATCACGAGTATTTTTTTGATGCGGAAGGGTTTCTGCAGCACTTCGAGGCCATGGACATGCGATTGCTCAGTAACAGCCACGCTGTCATCGAGCGCGGTGATGCCAAACTGGTGGTGGCGGGCATTCCCGACCGCTCGACCGGTCGCAACGGGTTTGCGGCCCCGGATCTTCGCGTGGCCCTTGCAGATGCGCCGGACGCTGCGCCGGTGATCCTGCTGGACCATCAGCCGATGCAGGCGCGGCAAGCCGCGGAGGCCGGCGTGGCGCTGCAACTGTCCGGTCATACCCATGGCGGAATGATCCGCGGCATGGACCGGCTTTTGGCACGCGCCAATAATGGTTTCGTTTCCGGGCTTTACCAAGTCGGGCCCATGCAGCTTTACGTCAACAACGGAACCGCACTCTGGCCCGGCTTTGCGCTGCGGCTGGGGAGACCCGCGGAGCTGACCCGGATTACCCTGCGGGGGAAGGGCTGAGCGGGTAGTGGTTTGACGGGAGGCTTGCAAGCGCCGCTGCATTGCCGGTCGCTTCCGGCCGCGATCTCAGTTCATCGAAGATCAAGGCCCGGAGCCAGCGGTGAACCGGGTCCGCATCCATGCGCGGGTGCCAGGTCTGGGTGATGACGAAGCGCGGGGTCTCGACCGGCAATTCGAACAGGCTGGTTGCGCCCATGGTCTCGGCCTGGCAGCAGGATCTCGGCACCACGCCGACAAGGTCGGACGCGGCTGCGGCTGCAAGGACGGCCGGGTAGCTCGGCACCACCAGATGGACCTTGCGCGACAGCCCGAGTTCGGCGAGGGCGTCGTCGACCGCGCCGCTGAATTCCCCACGGCGTGAGCCGACGACATGACCACAGGCAGCATAGCTGGCAGCGCTGACCGGCTGGGAGGCGAGGATGGGGTGGCCGGTTCTGGCGACGCCGACAAAGGAATCCTCAAACAGGGTCTGGCCCCTGAGTTCCGCGCCATTTCCGGAAACCACACCGATGTCGAGATCGATACTGGCATTTCTGAGCGGTTCGATATCCTTGTCCGGCTTGGGGGCAAAGCTCAGCCTCACACCGGGCGCGGCTTCGGTGACAGTCGCGCTTAGCCGCGCCGCATAAAGCAGCACGAAGGAATCATTGGCGCGGATGGTGAAATCTCTCCGCAGATCGCGGATCTGTGTGACAGGCGGCGGGCTCAGGACTGTCTGGACCGCCAGTGTCAGGGTGCGGACCTGGGACGCGATTGCCTCGGCATGCGGGGTGGCCACCATGGCGCGCCCGGCCGGCACGAGAATGGGATCGCCCAGGGCGCTGCGCAACCGCGACAGGGTGCGGCTCATCGCCGAAGTGGAAAGACCAAGCTTGCGCGCAGCACCCGAGACGCTGCGTTCCGTCAGCAAGGCATCAAGGGCGACAAGAAGATTGAGATCGAGATCAGGCATGCGCCAGCCTTAACCATGTATGGCGTTTGATGCAATGCTGGCTTTACTGCGTTGCGTCTGGTGCAATCGCGCGATCAACGTTATCGCTGGGACGATCAATCCAACCAATGTTCTCCCATGTCCTACCCGACCCATCCCGACCCCATAGATGACGGCTTGCCTGCTCCGCGACGCCACCTGGCTGTTGGCGTGCTGTTGCTGTCGCTCGTTCTCGTCGTCCTCGACGGCGCTATTGCCAATGTGGCTCTGCCTTCGATTGCCACCTCGCTGGGCGCGCATCCCAGCGATACGGTATGGGTGGTCTCGAGTTATCAGCTTGCGGTTCTTGTAGCTCTCTTGCCCTGCGGCGCGCTTGGCGAAATCTACGGGCCGCGGCGCGTTTTCCTGATCGGCGTTGGCCTGTTCACGCTGTCATCGGCGGCTTGTGCATCGGCCGAGAGCTTGCCGGTACTCGTGGGGGCCCGGTTCGTGCAAGGGCTTGGGGCTGGCGCCATGATGGCCCTGGCCGCAATGAACCTGCGCTTTGCAGTGCCGCAGCGGATGCTGGGAACCATCATCGGGTTCAACGCAATGACCATTGCCATTTCGGCCGCGGCCGGGCCAGGGGTGGCGGGCGCGATCCTTTCGATCGCCAGTTGGCCGTGGCTGTTTGCCGTCAACATACCGCTCGGGGTGGTCATTCTCCTGTGCGGCCGGTTTCTGGGCAAGCTGGATGGCACGAAGCGGCGGCTTAATGTGCCGGCTCTCCTGCTCAACATAGCGATGTTCCTGCTGTTCTTTTCAGGCGCCGAACAGATTGCTAGCGCGCCCCTTGCCGGTGCATTGCTGATTGGAAGCGCAGCCCTGTGTCTGGCAGTGTTGCTGCGTGTCGAACGCAACACCAGCGCGCCGATCGTGCCAACGGATCTGCTTGCCGAACCCGGTTTCAGGGTCGCCGTGATTGCGTCGGTCGCCTGTTTTACCGGCCAGATGCTGGCCTATGTGGCGCTGCCGTTTTACCTTCACAACAGCATGGGCATGTCACCGGCCATGACCGGCCTCTACATGATGCCATGGCCGATTGCGACCATCATCTTTGCGCCGATTGCAGGACGTCTTGCCGCCAGGATCAAGACCGCATGGCTGTGCGCCTCGGGTGGCGCGTTGCTGACGCTGGGGCTTTTTATCGCCGGGCTCTATCCACCTGATGCAATGGGCATTGCCTTCCTGTGCGGCGCAACGATAGCCGGGATCGGGTTCGGCCTGTTTCAGACGCCAAACAACCGTGTTCTGCTGCTTTCGGCTCCCAAAGCCCGCAGCGGTGCGGCGGGCGCGATGCAGGGAACGGCCCGGTTGATGGGGCAGACCATGGGGGCAATCTCCATGTCGGTCATCTTTGTCCTGGTGCCGTTGGAGCAGGCGCCCAATTTCGCCCTGGTGCTGGCTGGACTGTGCACGGCGGTCTCCGCCCTGGTAAGCCTCAGCCGTGCGCGGTTCGAGACCGTGCGCTAGGCAGCAGCCGGAGGCAATCGCGGCAAAGCGGCTGCCTCCCGATTCTCCGGGTTATGACTGTGCCTTGTCGTCGTTGGCGGCAGCCTGCTTGGCCTTCTCCTGCACCACCTTGCGCATGGCGTCGGCAAGTGCTTCGCCGGTCTGGGCGCCGACCACGGCATACTGCATGTCGATGATGAAGCAGGGCACGCCGGTCACGCCCATCTGCCTGGCCTGATCGATCTCGGCGGTGACCGTATCGCGGTCGGCGTCACCGGCCAGTAGGCGTTCGACGACAGGCATTTCAAGGCCTGCCTGCTCCGCGATCTGCATCAGCACGGCATCGTCGCCAATGTTCTTGCCATCCTCGAAATAGGCCTTGAACAGCAGGTCCACGACTTCCTGCTGGGTGGTCAGCCCGAGCGAGCCGGCCCAGCGGATCAGCCGGTGGGCGTCAAGCGTATTGGCCGAGACCTCGATCTTGTCGAAGGCAAAGGGGATCTTCTCCTCGGCACCGGCTGCGCGAACGGCGGCATAGGCCTGTTCAGCACCGGCGGCGCCACCGAACTTGTCTTCCAGATATTGCTGCCGGTCCTTGCCTTCCTTTGGCAGGGTCGGGTCGAGCTGGTAGGGGCGCCAGCGCACTTCGACATCCATCTCGGCGCGGACGTCATCGAGAGCTGCTTCAAGCCGGCGCTTGCCGATATAGCACCAGGGGCACATGACATCGGAGACAACGTCGATGGTCAGGGAGGGAGCAGTCATGGCTTCACCTTTCGGGTGTTTTGATCACGGGTCGTGCAGGTCACGGCGCGGCCGTCGTATCCCACCAGGCCGGCAGGTAGTAGCCGTAAAGCGGTGCTTCAACGTCCGGCTCGGCAATGCGGCTGCGGTGGGCGACCCAGGACTTGCCGAGGTGGAACGCCGGGATGACATAGTGACCAGACAGCAGCACGCGGTCATAGGCGCGTACCGCAGAGCGGAAGTCGCCGGCGGTTCGGGCATTGAGCAAGGCGTCGATGGCGGCATCGAGCGCCGGGCTGGCAGCGCCTGAAAAATTGAACGATCCCTGCTGGTCACGCGAGGCCGAGCCCCAGCGGTTGATCTGTTCGGCGCCGGGCGACAGCGACGAGGAGAAGGATTTCATGATCATGTCGTAGTCGAAGGTCTGCGAGCGCTGCTGGTACTGCGCGTCATCAACCGTGCGGATGGCCATCTCGATGCCAAGCGCTGCCAGCGATCTCTGAAAGGCGATGGCGAGTTTTTCCTGGCCCTCGTTCTGGGTCATCAGGTCAAAGGCGAAGGGACGGTTATTGCCATCCAGAAGCTTGCCGTTCTCGATCCGGTAGCCGGCTTCCTGCAGCAGCGTCAGCGCCGCGCGCTGCACCTTGCGGTCGCGGCCCGACCCATCGGTGACCGGCAGCGTCCAGGTGCCCTCCATGATCTCCGCCGACACCGCATCGGGGAAGGGCGCCAGGATTTCGCGTTCGCGCGCATCAGCGGGTTTGCCGTAGCTTGAGAGGTCCGAGCCGTCCCAGAACGAGTGGGTTCGCTTGTAGGTGTTGTCGTACAGGCTGCGATTGGCCCATTCGAAATCGAACAGCATGGTCAGCGCCTGGCGGACGCGGACATCCTCGAACAGCTGTTTGCGGGTGTTGAAGACGAAGCCGTACATACCCGAGGGGATCTTGCTCTCATATTCCTTGCGGACGATTTCGCCGGAGGTGACGGCGGGGAAATCATAGCCGCGCGACCAGTTGGTGGCGCTGCCGTCGGGATAGATGTCGAACACGCCTTTCTTGAAGGCCTCGAACTGGGCGGTTTCCGACAGGAAATACTCGACCGCGATCTGATCGTAATTGTCGATGCCGCGCTTGATCGGCAGGTCCCTGGCCCAGTATTCCGGGTTTCTGGTGTAGGTGATGCGCTCGCCGGGCTTGACCTCGCTGACCACGTACGGGCCCGAGCCGATACCGGGTTCGAGCGTCGATTGATCGAAGCTTGCGGCGTCGGTGGCGTGCTTGGGCAGAACCGGCGTCAGCGACAGGATCAGCGGAAATTCGCGGTTGGAGCTGTCGTTGAAGGTAAAGCGGACGGAGAGGGGGCCGGCCTTCTCCATTTTTTCAACGCGGTTGAGCCGGGTGCTGTAGGGCGGGCGGCCCTTCTCCTTGAACAGTTCCATGGTGAAGATGACGTCATCGGCTGTCACCGGTTCACCATCGGACCAGCGCGCGGCGGGATTGATGTTGTACTGGATGAAGCTGCGCTCATCGTCCCACTCGACGGTCTCGGCCAACAGGCCATAGAGCGTGAAGGGCTCGTCCTGCGAACGCTGCATCAGCGGTTCGTAGACGAGATTGCCGAACACCGGATCTGCGAGACCTCGCGCGGTGGTGCGCATGCTCTTGACGATGAAGGGCCGGACGCTGTCGAATGAACCCACCACGCCGTAGGTCACCTTGCCGCCCTTGGGCGCGTCCGGATTGACATAGGGAAGGTGGGAAAAATCGGCTGGCAAGGCCGGTTCGCCGTGCATGGCGATACCATGCAGCGGTTCCGCGTGTGCCAGGGTGCCGGCGCTCAGAAGGGCGCCCGCAAGAATGGCAAGTGTTGGCAGCAATTGTCTCATTCTCGCTCCTCACGAAGGGTGATGGGTGGCGGTTTCCCCGGGAATTCGCCACCGCCGAATCCCAATCCCGAGAATATACGGGCCTCCTGTAACAGGCCACCACTGAGCGGGCGAGGCAGGATTTTTTTGACCCAACCCCGCTGCCGGGCTGGATATTCATGCCTTCACGCGGTAACAGGAAGCCGAAACTAGCCTTGCTGTCGCCGCATTTTCAATCGAGAAGGCGCGACATATACATGAGGGCGCGGTGTCCGCGCGAACCTACGCGGCCCGATGGCCGCCTATGAGGAGTACTGAAACCAAATGAACGCCATCACCAAGACCCTTTCTGCAGCTGTCATGTCGGTTGGCGTCGCCGCCGCTTTCATGCCTGCCACCGCTACCGCCCAGGGCGCCAACCAGGGCTGGTACAAGACCTGCACCAAGCAGGAAGACAATGACGTCTGCATCGTGCAGAACCTTGTCACCGCACCGACCGGTCAGCTGCTGACAGCCGTCGGCCTGATCACCGTGACCGGCAAGGTCAACCGGAAGCTGATGCAGGTCACTGTTCCGACTGCGCGCCTGATCCAGCCGGGCATCAACCTGCAGGTCGATGGCGGCCAGGCCCAGCGTCTCGAGTATGCGATCTGCATGCCTGAAACCTGCGTGGCCGAAGCGCTTCTGACCGACGCCATGGTCAACTCGTTCAAGAAGGGCGGCGAACTGGTTCTGACCTCGGTCAACTTCCAGCGCACCCCGAACCCGCTTAAGATTTCGCTCGAAGGCTTCACCCAGGCCTATGACGGCGACCCGATTGCCCAGTCCGAGCTGCAGGAACGCCAGCGTCTGCTGCAGGAAGAAATGACCAAGAAGGCCGAGGAAGCCCGCAAGAAGCTCGAAGACGCCCAGGCTGCTGCCAAGAAGAACTGATCGCACTCGACCATCGTGCATTGAAAAGGCCCGGATGCTTTATCGCATCCGGGCCTTTCGCGTTTCACAAAGGCAGAGAGCCGACAGATCACCTCGTCAGTGACTGACGCGTTCCTTCGGCTTGTAGACGCCGTCGACCTGGGCCTCGAAGAACTCCTTGAGCTGAGGATGACGGACCGGATTGTCGCTGTCATCGATCAACAGGTTCTGTTCGGACACATAGGCAACGTATTCGGTCTCGTCGTTCTCGGCGAGCAGGTGATAGAACGGCTGGTCCTTGCTGGGACGCACCTGTTCGGGAATGGCGTTCCACCACTCCTCGGTGTTGGCATAGACCGGATCAACGTCAAAGATCACGCCACGGAACGGGAAAATCCGGTGCTTGACGATTTGTCCGATGCGAAATTTGGCTTGTCTGAGCTGCATGTCTTTGTTCCTTTGGCCTTTTACATGGGAGCTTTGACCAGAAGTTCAACTGTTTGGCCTTGACGCCGGTGCGCCGGGAACCTACCCCCTGCAGGGGTCGCCGCATTGTATTAACCGGGTTCGCAGGGATCAAGCATGGCTGAAATCACAGGTCTTGTGCTGCCGTTTTTCGGCCTGATCCTGCTTGGCTACATTGCCGCGCGCATTACCAAACAGCCGCAAGAGGCGATGGGGTGGCTCAACACCTTCATCATCTATGTGTCGCTGCCGGCGCTGTTTTTCAAGCTGCTGTCGCGCACCCCGATCGAACAGCTGGCGCGCTGGGACTACGTACTGACCAGCATGGTGGTGACCTATACCGTCTTTGCGCTTGTGTTTGCAGCCAGCATCCTGATCCGCCGTGCGGCGATCGGCGAAGCCACCGTGCAGGGCCTGGCGGGTGCCTACGGCAATATCGGCTACATGGGGCCGGGCATCGCCATTCTGGCGTTCGGAGAACCCGCCGCAGTGCCGGTGGCGCTGATCTTCTGCTTCGAGAACATCATGCATTTCACCATTGCGCCGATGATGATGGCGTTGGCCGGCGGCGATCACCGCAGCCCGGGCGCGCTGGCGCTCGGGGTAACCCGCAAGATCGCGTTTCACCCGTTCATCCTTGCGACGGTGGTGGGCGTTGCCGCTGCATGGGTCGAATTCGTGCCGCCGTTGCCGGTCGGGAGGCTGATCGACTACCTGGCCCAGGCCGCGGCCCCTTGTGCACTGTTTGCGATGGGGGTGACGCTGGCGCTGAGACCGCTCAAGCGCGTGCCTGTGGAACTGGGGTTCATCGTGCCGATGAAGCTGATCGCGCACCCGGTGATGATGTATCTCGGGCTGAGCCTGATGGGCGATTTCGAACCGGTCTGGGTCTACACCGCCGTTTTGCTGGCGTCGCTGCCGACCGCCACCAATGTGTTTGTCATCGCGCAGCAATACTCCACCTGGGTTGAGCGCGCCTCGGCCACGGTTCTGGTGACCACGGTGTGCAGCGTCGGTTCCGTCTCCGCGCTGTTGTGGCTGATCACCAGCGGCACCTTGCCGCCGGACCTGTTTCCCGGCTGAGTGCTGCGCTCAAAATTTCGACAGCTTCGTTAGGTTCTACTAATTTACAATTCAACACCTTGCGAGAGGTTCTGAATGCATTGTCAGAAGCGTGGCGTTGCCGTGCCGGAGCGGTTCTTGCGCCAGCCCGGTGTCATCCCCTCGCGCATGGCCAGAAGCCGGAGCGGCGGAATGGCCGACAGCGCCGCCAAGCCGCCGGCGCGCAGCGCCTGGACCGGCAGGAACGAGCTCAGCAATGTGCGGTTGAGAAGATCGACGCCGGCGGTGCGGCTGGTCACGTCCACCCGGCGCCGGCGGTTGAAGGCGCGGACGGACTGCGGCGCGTTGTGCGGCCCACCCGCATCGATGATTGCCTGGATCGCCTGCATGATATCGCGCAGGCCGAGATTGAGGCCTTGAGCGCCAATGGGTGGAAAGGCGTGCCCGGTTTCACCCACCAGCATGGTCCGCCCCTTGCCAAAGCTCTCGGCAATCAGGCTCGATAACGGCCAGGCCTGGACGTCACCTTCCACCTGAACCGCGCCCAGAATGGAGCGCATGCGCGATTCCACCTCGGCATTGAGCTCATCGCGGGGTAGGGCGAGAATTCCATCGGCCTCTTCCGGCTTCACCGCCCAGACCAGGCTTGAGCGCTTGCCCGGCAGCGGAACCTGGGTGAAGGGACCGCGCTCGGTGTGAAATTCGGTCGAGGTATCCGCGTGGCCGATGGTGTGCGAAAAGTTCAGCACCAGCGCCGTCTGCGGGTAGGACCAGGTCTTGACGCGGATGCCGATGGCATCGCGCATTTTCGAGCCGCGGCCGTCCGCTGCCAAAGCTGCAAGCGCTGTGATTTCGGTGCCGTCCTCAAGCGCGAGACGAACCAGATCCTCGGATTGCTCGGCCTCAAGCATCGGGCTCTCGAAGCGGTCGACCAGGTCGGAGCCGCGGGTTGCCGCCTGGAGCACGTCAAACAGCGGCTGGTTGGGAATGTTGTAGCCAAAGGCATCAAGATCGATTTCGCTCGAGCGGAACGAGACTGGCGGCGAACGGAAAAGGCGGGTGGTGCCATCGAGAATGCGCATGGTGCGCAAGGGAGCCGAAACCGGGCGGATGTCTTCCCAGATGCCCAGCCGGGTCAAGAGATCGATCGATTCCGACAGCAGCGCCGTGGTGCGCCCATCCTGCCGGGGAGGCTGCGGGGCGATGAAGGCAACGCGCCAGCCTTCGGCGGCTGCAGCCAGGGCTGTGACGGATCCGGCAAGACCACCACCGATGACCGCGATATCGTACTGCTCACGCAATTCTTTGCCCTTTCACTGTGGAACCAATTGCCTTCGGACCGGTCCATCCTTTACATCGGCTGACCAGCGAACTCCATGGGATGATTTGGCGCATGTTCAGCCCAAGGGCAAACACAGATCCGCTCGACGGCCGGTTTGACCGGCTGGACCGTCCGGGCCGCGTGATTGCCGGACTGGCGCGGCGGCCGATGTGGCCGGTGCTTGCCATGGTGCTCATGACCGCCGGTCTGGCCTGGTGGTTCCTGATGTCGATGGCGGGTTCGATTGTCGAGCTGCAGGGCACCGCGCGTCCGCTGGGACCCGGCATGTCGTTGATTTCACGTTTTCTTCCGGTTGAGCCAGGTTCGTTCGCCGCCACCATTGCGGATCTGTGCCTGTCGGCGGATTCAGGGCTGTTGCTTTCGGGCGGCTCCTTAACGGCGCTTGCCATTGCCCTGTTCCTGATGTGGTTTGCCATGTCGGCGGCGATGATGTTGCCGACCGCCGCGCCGATGATCCGCACCTATGCCGAGATCGCAGATACCGCCGCCGCACGTGGCGAGCGGGTGGTTCATCCAGCCGTTCTCACGGCTGGCTATCTCAGCGTCTGGGCGCTGGCTGCCGTCGGTTTCACGCTGGTGCAGATGGGAATCGCGCAGCTAAGCGGAACCTCGGCCACCAGTCCGGCCAAGGGTGTGATCGCCGGGCTTATCCTTCTGGGGGCCGGACTGTACCAGTTCACGGCGTTGAAGCAGGCCTGCCTGACCAAGTGCCGCAACCCGTTCACCACGCTGTTTGCCCGCTGGAAGACATCCATAGGCGGAGTGTTCCGGCTGGGCATGGAACAGGGGGTCTGGTGCCTGGGCTGCTGCTGGGCCTTGATGCTGATGATGCTTGCGGTTGGCAGCATGAATGTGGTCTGGATGGCCGCGCTCACCCTGTTCACATTTCTGGAGAAAACCGGAGCAGGGCGGGTGACAACGAAAGCCGGCGGCGCGATACTAAGTGTTTGGGGAGCAGCGCTGATTTGGAGCGCTCTGGCATGACAAAAGCCGGTAACAAAGGCTTGAGGGAGATGATGTGAATGGCTGATGTCGAATGGGCCTTGAAGGGCGAATTGGTGCTGTCCTGCAATTGCACGGTGTTTTGTCCGTGCGTGCTGTCGCTTGGCCAGCATCCGCCCACCGAAGGCTATTGCCAGACCTGGGCCGGGTTCAAGGTCGACAATGGCTATTACGGCGATACCGACCTTTCCGGGCTCAATCTCGGACTGATCATGGAAATTCCGGGCTATATGAGCCGTGGCAACTGGACTGCCGGGCTTTTCGTCGACAAGCGGGCCTCGATCTACGCCACCAAGGCTTTTACCAAGATCTTCACCGGCAAGGCCGGCGGCACGACATCGCTTTTGTCGATCCTCGTCGGCAACTTTCTCGGCGTGCAGCAGGAGCCGATCAGCTACGAGGTCGAAGACAAGAAGCGCATCTTCAAGATCCCCAAGATCATCGATGGCGTGGTCGCGCCAATTCCGGGCAAGACCCATGGCGAAGACACCGTGATTTCCAATTCGGAATACTGGATCGCGCCCGAGATCATCGTGGCCAAGTCGGAAAAATCCAAGCTGCGGGCCTTTGGCCGCAACTGGAACTTTGCCGGCCGTTCAGCCGAAATCTGTGCCCTCGACTGGAGCGGCCCCAACTGAGATTGCGCTGGGAGGCGCAGGCGGCATGAAGCTTCCATTCAAATATCGCCGCGTTCCCTACGCGGAAATCCGGGCGTTTTCGGTTCACATCCTGACCGCCAGCGGTTCCTTCATGGCGTTTCTGGCGCTGGTGGCGGCGGCGGAAAGCCGGTTTGTCGACCTGTGGTGGTGGTTGGCCGTGGCCATGCTGATCGATGGCATCGACGGGCCGATCGCGCGCAAGCTCAACGTCAAGGAAGTGCTGCCGAACTGGTCCGGGGTGATGCTCGACAATGTGATCGACTATGTCACCTATGTGCTGATTCCTGCCTTCGCGCTCTACCAGAGCGGCATGATCGGCGAGCCGCTGTCATTCGTGGCGGCAGGGCTGATCGTGGTCTCGAGCGCGATCTATTATGCCGATATGGGCATGAAGACCGACGAGAACTTCTTCTCCGGCTTCCCGGTCGCCTGGAACATGCTGGTCTACACGCTGTTCGTGACCAACGCGTCGGAGGCAGTCGCCTTCGCCATCGTTCTGGCAGCGGTGTTCATGACCTTTCTGCCGATCAACTTCCTGCATCCGGTGCGGGTGGTGCGGCTGCGGTGGCTGAACCTCACGATGTTCGGGATCTGGTCGGTGTTGTCGGCCTATGCGCTGCTGTTGCGGTTTGAGAGCCCGGAATGGCTGATGTGGGCGGTGATGCTGACCGGCGGCTACCTGTTCGTCATCGGCGGCATCATGCAGATGTTTCCCGGTCTCGGGCGGCGCGCTGCCGAGTAATTGTGGTTCGGTTCCGCCGTCCGTGCGGTCCCTGACAGGTTGGAGAATACCGATATGAAAGCGATCCTCGTTTCACAGCATGGCGGCCCGGAGGTTCTGGAGTGGCGCGACCACGAGGTGGGTGAACCCGGACCCGGGGAGGTCAGGCTGCGGCAGGAAGCGGTTGGCCTGAACTTCATCGATGTCTATTTCCGCACCGGGCTCTACCCCGCCCCGAACGGCTTGCCGTTGGTGCCCGGCAACGAGGCAGCCGGCGTGGTGACCGCCGTGGGCGAGGGTGTGACCTTGTTCAAGCAAGGCGACCGCGTCGCCTATGCCGGTCCGATCGGCGCCTATGCCCAGGAACGGCTGATCGCCGCTGACAAGCTGGTCAAGGTGCCCGACGGTATCGCGCTGGACGTGGCTGCGAGCATGATGCTCAAGGGGATGACGGCGGAATACCTGCTCAGGCGCACCTATGAGGTGAAGCCCGGCGACACGATCCTCTATCACGCTGCAGCCGGCGGAGTCGGTCTCATCGTCGGTCAGTGGGCCAAGGCGCTGGGAGCCACGGTGATCGGAACCGTGGGCTCACCGGAAAAGGCGGAGCTCGCTGCCGCCAACGGCTTTGACCACGTGATCAACTACCGGACCGAAGACTTTGTCGAACGCGTCAAAGAGATCACCGGCGGCAAGGGTGCCGATGTGGTTTACGATTCGGTTGGCAAGGACACGTTTCCCGGCTCGCTCGATTGTCTCAAGCCCCGGGGGCTGTGGGCCAGTTTTGGCCAGTCATCCGGACCGATCGAGCCATTCAACATCGGCATCCTGGCTCAGAAAGGATCGCTGTTTGCGACGCGGCCGACGCTGTTTACCTATATTGCCAGCCGCCCGGAACTGGTCGCCTCGGCCGATGCCCTGTTCGACGTTGTCTCCCGCGGGGTCGTGAACATCGAGATCAATCAGCGCTATCCGCTCGCCGAGGCCGGGCGGGCGCATGGTGATCTGGAAGGACGCAAGACCACCGGCACCACGGTTCTGCTGCCGTGAACCGGGGAACAATTGCACCGTCTGGATCGAAAGCACTATCAGGATATTTTTGAGAAAGCAGACCGGTAAACACATTTTTCGAAGGGTAGAAATTCGGGGGCGTTGAATTTGCTCGCTGTTTTCCGCCGCAGTAAGCTTGTGCAACGCACAATTATTGCGTTTGATGCTGAAAACTCGACATCTTTGCCAAAAGCCGGCCACTTGAATTTCGGCGACATATGGTGAAGCTTGTTTCTTGTGCTTCGGTCAAAAATGCCTCAAAACTAGGCGATTCCGGGGTTACGGAATTCAGGGGGTGACGTGCAAAACCAAAAGACCGAAACGCCGCTTTTGGAAACAAAGGGGCTGACCAAGATTTTCGGGAGCCTGAGAGCCTGCGACGAGATCGACCTCGCGATTGCTCCGGGCGAAATCCATGCACTCCTGGGGGAAAACGGGGCCGGCAAGTCAACGCTGGTCAAGATGCTGTTCGGGGTTCTGGATCCGAGCGGCGGCGAAATCCTGTGGAAGGGCAAGCCGGTCAGTATCGGCAGCCCCGGCGAGGCGCGCGCCACCGGCGTGGGCATGGTGTTCCAGCATTTTTCGCTGTTCGAAGCGCTGACGGTGGCAGAAAACATCGCGCTGGCGCTGGATGGCAATGTCGCCATTGACCGGATTTCCGAAGAAGCCCGGCGACTCTCGCTGGAATATGGGTTGCCACTTGATCCGTCGGCCCATGTCGCCGATCTGTCCGTCGGCGAGCGCCAACGCATCGAGATCGTCCGGGCGCTCTTGCAGAACCCGGAACTGATCATTCTTGACGAGCCAACCTCGGTGCTGACGCCGCAGGAAGCGGACAAGCTGTTTGAAACACTGGCGAAGCTGAAGGCCGAGGGCCGCTCAGTTCTCTATATCAGCCACCGTCTCGAGGAAGTTCAGCGCATCTGCGACCGGGCTACCGTGCTGCGCCATGGCAAGGTCACCGGTGCCTGCGATCCGCGGCAGGAAACGCCGTCGTCGCTGGCGCGCATGATGGTCGGCGGCGAAGTCGCCGAAATTTCCGGTGCCGGCCTCGGCGAGCCAGGCGAGATGCTGGTTGAAATCAGGAAACTCAGCGCCCCGTCGCGCACACCGTTTGCGGTGGCGCTCAAGGATATCGAGCTGTCAGTCCGCGCCGGCGAAGTGGTGGCCATCGCCGGTGTCGCCGGCAACGGGCAGAGCGAATTGTTCGATGTTCTGTCGGGCGAAGACCAGGTTGGGGATGCCGAGGCGATCCTTATTCGCGGCAAGCCGGTTGGCCGCATGGGGATCACCGATCGGCGCCTGCTTGGCTGCGGCTTCGTTCCGGAAGAGCGGCACGGCCATGCGGCGGTGACAGAAATGCCGCTGACCGCCAACCTGGTGCTGTCGCGGCATACATCCGACCGTTCAGCATTTCTGTCTGGCGGACCCTTGGGCCTGATCAACACGGACGCGGTGGCGAAAGCCTGCAAGCGGATCTGCGAGATCATGGATGTGCGCAAGTCGGGTGACGATCCGGCCGCGGGCTCGCTTTCAGGCGGCAATCTGCAAAAATTCATCGTCGGGCGCGAACTCGACAGGCAGCCGGTGGTGCTGGTGGTCAATCAGCCGACCTGGGGCGTGGACGCGGGTGCAGCGAGCCGCATCCGCCAGGCCCTGATAGATCTGGCCAAGGCCGGATCGGCCGTGGTGGTAATCAGTCAGGATCTTGATGAAGTCTTTGAAATCGCAAGCCGTATCGCCGTGATCAATGAAGGTCACCTTTCGGCGGCCGAACCGGCCTCGACAATGACACGCGAACGCATAGGACTGCTGATGGGCGGGTTCCATGATGGCTCGGGACATGCCGAAGTGGAGGCAGCCCATGCGCATTGAACTGAAAAAACGCGAAAACATGTCGTCGCTGTTTTCGATCCTGTCGCCGTTCATCGCGCTCGGCCTGACGCTGATTGCCGGCGTCATTCTGTTTGTCTCGCTTGGCAAGGATCCGGTGTCGGCGCTCTACAGCTTCTTCATCGAGCCGCTGACCGAAGTCTGGTCGCTGCATGAGCTGGCGATCAAGGCGGCGCCGCTGATCCTGATCGCGGTCGGACTGTCGGTCTGTTACCGCTCCAACAACTGGAATATCGGTGCCGAAGGGCAATTCATTATCGGGGCTATGGCCGGTTCGATCCTGCCGGTGGTGTTTCACGGCTGGGAGTCGCCGTTGATGCTGCCGCTGATGATGATCTTCGGCATGATCGGCGGGGCGCTTTACGCCGCCATCCCGGCGTTCCTGAAGGCGCGGCTCAACACCAACGAGATCCTGACCAGCCTGATGCTGGTCTATATCGCCCAGCTGCTGCTTGACTGGACCGTGCGCGGTCCGTGGCGCAATCCGGAAGGCTTCAACTTTCCCGAGACCCGCAATTTCGCCGACAATGCGGTGCTGCCGCGGATCATCGAGACCGGCAAGACCCATTGGGGCTTCGGTTTTGCACTTATTGCAGCGATCGTGCTGTGGTTCGTGATGCGCCGCATGCTCAAGGGGTTCGAGATCAGCGTGCTTGGCCAGTCGGCCCGGGCAGGGCGGTTTGCGGGGTTCTCCGACAAGAAGATGGTCTATTTCGCGTTCCTGGTCTCTGGTGCGCTGGCCGGCCTTGCCGGGATCTCGGAAGTTTCTGGCGCCATCGGCCAGCTGCGGCCGGTGATCTCGCCGGGCTACGGCTTCACCGCCATCATCGTCGCGTTTCTCGGCCGGCTCAACCCGCTCGGCATTGTTGCGGCAGGCCTTATCCTGGCGCTGACCTATCTGGGCGGAGAAGCGGCGCAGATCTCGATCGGCATTACCGACAAGGTCACGCGGCTGTTCCAGGGGCTGCTGCTGTTCTTCGTGCTCGGCTGCGACACGCTGATCCACTACCGCATCCGGCTGGTCTTCGGAGCGGCGCATAAGGGGAGTGCCGCCTGATGGACATGACACAGGCCATTATTCTGACCATCATGACCGCTGCAACGCCGCTGCTGCTTGCGGCCATCGGCGAGCTGGTTGTGGAGCGTTCCGGCGTTCTCAATCTGGGCGTCGAAGGCATGATGGTGATGGGGGCAGTCTGCGCCTTCGCCATCGCCCAGCTGACCGGTTCGGCGGGACTGGGCGCCATTGGCGGCATGCTGGCAGGGCTGCTGTTCTCGCTGCTGTTCGGTTTCCTGACGTTGACGCTCGTCGCCAACCAGGTGGCGACAGGGCTTGCGCTGACCATTCTGGGCCTGGGGCTTTCGGGCATGATCGGCGAGGCCTTTATCGGGCTGCCGGGCCTGAAGCTTGTCGCGGTGCCGATCCCGCTGCTTTCGGATATTCCGTTTCTGGGCCGGATCCTGTTCAATCAGGATCCTATCTTCTACACCTCGATCCTGGCCGTCATCGGCGTCAACTGGTTCCTGTTCAAAAGCCGTGCCGGGTTGCGGCTGCGGGCGATCGGTGACAGCCATACCTCGGCACATGCGCTCGGCGTCAAGGTGGTGCGCACGCGCTATCTTGCGGTGATGTTCGGCGGTGCCTGTGCCGGTCTGGCCGGCGCCCATCTGTCCATCGTCTACACCCCGCAATGGGTGGAGAACATGACCGCGGGACGGGGCTGGATCGCGCTGGCGCTGGTGGTGTTTGCCTCCTGGCGGCCGACCCGGGTTCTGGCCGGCGCCTATCTGTTCGGCGCAGTCTCGATCGGGCAGCTGCATGCCCAGGCGCTGGGCCTTGGAATCCCGTCACAACTGCTCTCAGCTCTTCCCTACCTCGCCACGATTGCGGTACTGGTGGTGATATCGCTGAATCGCAGGATGACGCTCATCAACACGCCGGCCTCGCTCGGCAAATCCTTTGTGCCGGAAAGGTAGGCAAAAGCCACCGGTATGATGTCAACAACCAACCAGACAGGGTGAACCCAATGAAAAAAACACTTCTTCTCCTTGCCGCGGCCACTGCGCTCGCCGGCATCGCAGCTCCGGCACAGGCCGAGGGCATGGACAAGGTCAAGGCCTGCTTCGTCTATGTCGGCCCCGTGGGCGACTTCGGCTGGTCTTATCAGCACGACCAGGGCCGGAAATATGCCGAAGAGAAGCTCGGCGACAAGCTTGAAACCGCCTATCTCGAAAGCGTTCCGGAAGGCGCCGACTCCGAGCGCGCCATCGAGCGCTTTGCGCGGTCGGGCTGCAACATCATCTTCACCACCTCCTTCGGCTACATGGATCCGACCAACAAGGTCGCCAAGGATTTCCCGGATGTGAAGTTCGAGCACGCCACCGGCTACAAGACCGAGCATCCGAACGTGTCGACCTACGATTCGAAGTTCTTCCAGGGCCGCTACGTGATCGGCCAGATCGCCGCGAAGATGTCGGAAACCGGCATGGCCGGCTACATCGCCTCGTTCCCGATCCCCGAAGTGGTGCAGGGCATCAACTCGTTCATGCTTGGGGCCCAGTCGATCAACCCGGACTTCAAGCTCAAGGTCGTATGGGTCAACACCTGGTTCGATCCGGGCAAGGAAGCCGATGCAGCCAAGGCGCTGCTCGACCAGGGCGTCGACGTACTCACTCAGCACACAGACTCCACCGCTCCGATGCAGGTGGCTGCCGAGCGCGGCGCGCATGCGTTTGGCCAGGCGTCCGACATGATCGCATTCGGTCCGGAAACCCAGCTGACCGCCATCATCGATGACTGGGGCCCGTATTATGTCGAGCGCATCAGCGCCGTGCTTGAGGGCACCTGGGAACAGTCGCGGACCTGGGACGGCATGGCCGAAGGCCACGTTGTCATGGCGCCCTACACCAACATGCCGGACGACGTGAAGGCGATGGCTGAAGAGACCGAAGCCAAGATCACCTCGGGTGAATTCCACCCCTTCACCGGTCCGATCATGAAGCAGGACGGCTCCGAGTGGCTGGCCGAGGGCGCTGTTGCCGAAGACGGTGAACTGGCCGGCCTGAACTTCTACGTCAAGGGCATCGACGACCAGCTGCCGCAGTAAGCGGCGCAAATCCAATACCCAGACAGAAGCGGGGGCGGCTACATTGGCCGCCCCTTCTTGTTATTCCCCACGTCTTATCGCCGTTATTCGGCTGGCGCGGGGTATCGGGAAAATGTCCGGGGCATGTAGCGGGCAGCCGGAGAGAACAGGGCGCGAATGATGGCGCGGCCGACGGGCTCAACCCGCGCATAGATCCACCAGCTCACAGCGATGGACAGGATTAGCGCCAGCGCAAAGGCGCTCCATTTGCCGATCGCAGGTGCCGTGGCATTGATCAGGATGTATCCGGCGTTCTGGTGGATCAGGTAGAACGGGTAGCTGATCCCGCCGAGCGCCAACACCCAGCGGCCTGCCTTGATGTGGCGGCCCAGTGCCGCGGCCAGCAGAAACAGGCCGACAATTCCGGCGTTTGCCAGCGCCACAAGCGGCGCGCTGGAGGCTTCACCGAGACGGAAGATGACATCGAGCCGCTGCACTTCGGCGGCGTGGAAGGTCATGGCCAGCGCAATTGCCGCTACCAGAAGACGCAGATTGCTCGGGCCCAGCGACGATATCCGCCAGGTCATGATGCCAAGCGCAAAATAGCTGCCATATTCGGTGAGAAACAGCAGTTCCACCGGACGGGACCCGAGCATGGTGTTGTTGAGCATGACAAACAGCATCCAGATCGCCACAGCTGCGTCGGTGTGGCGTGGGATGAAGCCTGAAAACAGGCCGATGACCACCCAGCCGTAAAAGATGATCTCGATGACGATCGACCAGTAGGCCCCATCCATGAAACCGGATCCGAACATCGGCGCCAGCATGGTCAGGTTGGCGAGCCACTGGGAGATGTCGGCCTGATAAGGCGGCTGCGCCCACCAGAGCATGACCAGGAAGGTGATGGTCATGGCGACAAGGTGCGCGGGATAGAGCCGCGCCAACCGGCCGACGGAAAATCCGTACCAGTCGCGTCCCGATGCCGACCAGATGATGACGAAGCCGGAGATCATGAAGAACAGGTTGACGCCGAGATAGCCCAGCGAAACAGCCACACCTGCCGCACCAAAGGCATGATCAAGATAACCGCCATCCTGCGCGCCGCGATAGAGAAAGTGATAGACGGCCACCATCAGCGCAGCAGAAAAGCGGAGCAGATCGAGCAATCCGTTGCGTGAAGAAGCCTGATCCTGTGGGGGTATCGAGTGATCGTCGCGCATCATGATCTCCTTGAGAGAGCGAGATCATAGCGCAAATGCAAACGCCGGGTCCGATAACCCGGCGTTAAGCTTAAGCGTAAAGGTTAAGTCCGGCTGGCCGGGCGATCACGCCAGACCCTGTTTGCGGACATCGTTCCAGGCTTCATCAAGCGTCTTTTTTGCCGAAGCGATAAGAACGTCGACTTCTTCCTCGCTTATGCTCAGCGGCGGCGAGATGATCATTGAATCGCGGACTGCACGCATCACCAGCCCGTTGGCAAATGAATGATCGCGGGTGATGGTGCCGACCTTGCCTTCATTGGCGAAACGCTTTTTGAGATCGCTCTCGTCGGGCACGAGTTCCAGTGCGCCGAAGAGGCCGACCATGCGGGCCTCACCCACCATCGGATGGGCTTCCAGCGCCTTCCACCTTTTCTGGAAATAGGGGCCGATGTGATCGCGCACCCGCTCGACCAGGCCTTCGCGCTTGAGGATGTTGAGATTGGCGATGGCCGCAGCACAGCAGGCGGGGTGTCCGGAATAGGTGTAGCCGTGGAAGAACTCGACATTCTCGCGGTGCAGAACCTCGGCAATCTCATCCGAGACCAGCACGCCGCCCATCGGGAGGTAACCGGAAGTCAGGCCCTTGGCGATCGCCATCAGGTCGGGCTTCAGGTCGTAATAGCCTGAGCCGAACCACTCGCCGGTGCGGCCGAAACCGCAGATGACTTCGTCGGCGATGAACAGGATGTTGCGGCTTTCGAGGATGCGCTTGACCTCGGGCCAGTAGGTGGCGGGCGGGACAATGACGCCGCCGGCGCCCTGGATCGGCTCGGCGATGAAGGCGGCGACATTTTCCTCGCCAATTTCCTCGATGGCGCGTTCGAGCTCACGCGCGGCCCAGAGTCCGAACTCGTCCTCGTTCATGTCGGTCATCATGCCTTCGCCGAACCAGTAGGGCTGGTCGATGTGGTGGATGTCGGGGATCGGCAGGCCGCCCTGGGAGTGCATGGCGCTCATGCCGCCGAGCGAGGCACCGGCCATGGTCGAGCCGTGATAGGCATTCTTGCGGGCGATCACGACCTTCTTGCTCGGCTGTCCCTGCAGCGCCCAATAGGTGCGGACCAGACGCAGAATCGTGTCATTGGCGTCAGAGCCGGAGCTGCCATACATCACCATGTTGATGTGATCCGGCGCCAGACCGGCCAGCATTTCCGACAGTTCGATCACCGGCGGATGCGTGGTCTTGAAGAAGGTGTTGTAATAGGACAGCTCGCTCATCTGCGCGCGTACCGCCTCGACGATTTCCTGCCGGCCATGGCCGGCATTGACGCACCAGAGGCCTGCCATGCCATCCATGATGCGGTTTCCGTCGGTGTCCCACAGCCAGACACCATCAGCCTTGGCAATCACCCGCCGTTCATCGACGCCAAGCGCGCCATGATCGGTAAACGGGTGAAGATGGTGCTTGTGGTCTAAGACCTTCAGGTCGTGGGAGGACACGTTGACGCGCATGGTTTTATTCCTGATTGTTTTTCACAGAGGCCGCGATGAAATCGGTTTGACCTTTGATTGAGTGTGTGCACAAAACTCGGGTGCGGACAAGCGCCGCAATATCCGCTTTGTGCGGCAACAGATAGTCCTGAAGGGGCAAGGTGATATCATGCGCGAGAGCGCCGGCACGGAAAACCAAGACAAAAACCTTCCTACCAATGAAGAAGCCGAGCGCTTCCTGGCCGAACACCCGGACATTGAATCGGTGGACTTCCTGATTCCCGACATCAACGGCGTGATGCGCGGCAAATGGGGCCCGACCGAGGCTCTGGCCAAGGCCAATTATCCCGGCATCAACATGCCGCTGTCGATCTTCGGGCTGGACATCTGGGGCAGGGAGGTGGAATCCACCGGCATCCACATCGAAACCGGCGACACCGACGGCTATTGCCGCGCCATTCCGGGCCGGATCAATGTCGCGCCGTGGTCGCCGCGCCCCTCGGCCCAGGTGCTGATGTCGATGTACACGGAGACCGGCGAGCCGTGCGAATATGATCCGCGCAACGTGTTGCAGAAACTGATGGACCGGTTTGCCGAGAAGGGGTTGCGGCCGGTCACCGCCTTCGAGCTCGAGTTCTATCTGGTCGATCCGAACGTGTTCCAGCGCTCCGGGCGCATGGGCAAGGACCTTGGCCCGGGCCCGGAACAGCAGCAGATGTATTCGCTGTCGGAATTGCGCGGCCAGAGCGAGCTGTTTGCCGAAATCCGCGCTGCGGCCATCGCGCAAGGGCTGCCGATCGACACAATCATCAAGGAAGCCGCTCCCGGCCAGTTCGAGGTCAATCTCAAGCATCGTGACGATGCAATGGCTGCGGCCGACGACACGGTGCTGCTGCGCCGGCTGATCACCGAATCGGCGCACAAGCACGGGCTGCGCGCCACCTTTATGGCCAAGCCATTCCTGGAATGGCCGGGCAACGGCATGCATGTCCATGCCAGCATTCTCGACAAGGACGGCACCAATATCTTCGCGGGCGAAGCCGGCGACCTTCGGCTGCAGCACGCTGCGGCCGGCCTGCTGCAGACGCTCAAGGACACGCTGCTTCTCTATATCCCGGGGTTCAACGGCTACCGCCGGCTGCAGCCCGGCTCCTATGCGCCGACCCGGATCGCCTGGGGCCGCAACAACCGATCTGTCGTGGTGCGGGTGCCGGCGTCCGATGACAAGGCCAGGCGTCTCGAGCACCGGATGTCGGGGGCCGATGCCAACCCCTATTTCGTGCTCGCGGGCGTGCTGGGTGGCATGCTGGAGGGTCTTGAAAACGGCAAGCTGCCGCCGCCACCGGTGGAAGGCAATGCCTATAATGTGCCGTTGCCACAGCTTTCCGACGACATGGATGACGCAATCGAGGACTTCGAACGCTCCGATTTCATCCGCCGTCTCTTCGGTCCCGAACTGCGGCGGATCTTTGCCGAGATCAAGCGCGAGGAGCTCAAGGCGTTCGACAATGAAATCACGCCGCTGGAACGCTCGACCTACCTGTAATCGGTGCTTTTTCCTGCCAAAAGGCAAAATAATGTCACGAGAACAAGTTCTCGGGACGATTTGACATAGGACAAGGACTTCCTTTCGGCGACCATGCGACCATATGACTGGCTTCCAACATTCGGATTTCGGGTTGACGGAAGCGGCGATGTTTCGCATGTTGGAAGTGACACATAGGACTAATGCAATGGATTTTGAAGCGTTCTTCGAGGAAAAGCTTGGTGGCCTGCACAAGGCAGGCAATTACCGGGTGTTTGCAGATATCGAACGTCATGCCGGCGGTTTTCCGCGGGCGACTCGGTATCGGGCGGACGGTTCAACGCAGGACGTGACAGTCTGGTGTTCCAACGACTATCTCGGCATGGGCCAGAATCCACTTGTTACCAATGCCATGAAGGAAGCCATCGAGCGTTGTGGCGCCGGGGCTGGCGGAACCCGCAACATCTCGGGCACGAATCATTATCACGTGCTTCTGGAAAACGAGCTGGCCGATCTGCACGGCAAGGAAGACGCCCTGATCTTCACATCGGGTTATGTTTCCAACTGGGCGGCCCTTGGCACGCTTGCGGCCAAGATCCCGGGCATCATCGTCTATTCCGACGCCTTGAACCATGCCTCCATGATCGAGGGCATTCGCCACTCACGCTGCGAAAAGCGGGTATTCAAGCACAATGATCCCGAAGACCTGCGCCGCCTGATGGCGCTTGACGATCCGGCCGCTCCCAAGATGGTGGCGTTTGAAAGCGTCTATTCCATGGATGGCGATGTGGCGCCGATCGCAGCGCTGTGCGACGTGGCCGATGAATTCGGCGCCATGACCTATCTCGATGAAGTTCATGCCGTGGGCATGTACGGCCCGCGCGGCGGCGGCATTGCCGAACGCGAAGGCATCATGCATCGCCTGACGGTCATCGAAGGCACGCTCGGCAAGGCGTTTGGCGTCATGGGCGGTTACATCACCGGCTCGCGCCACCTGTGCGATTTCGTGCGCAGCTTTGCCTCGGGCTTCATCTTCACCACGGCGCTGCCGCCGGCACTGGCAGCGGGTGCAGCGGCTTCGATCCGCCACCTCAAGGCCAGCGAGCTCGAGCGCCGCCGGCACCAGGATACCGTTGCCAAGGTGCGCCGCGCGCTCGATTCGCACGGCATTCCGCACATGGAAAACCCGAGCCACATCGTTCCGGTGATGGTCGGCAATGCGTCCAAGTGCAAATGGATCTCGGATGTGCTGATGGACAACCACGGCATCTATGTGCAGCCGATCAACTACCCGACCGTTCCGGTGAAAACCGAACGTCTGCGGATCACGCCGACGCCGATGCATTCGGATGCCGATATCCAGCATCTTGCCGGTGCGCTGAGCGAATTGTGGTCGCAGTGCGCCCTGGCGCGGGCGGTGGCATAGAGTTTCAGGCTGACGACCGCTCCGCCGCTCTCGTTACGGCAGCCACGGAAAATTGAGGAAGCTGGTCAGGCAACTGATCAGCTTCTTTTTGTTTGGCAAGCGAATACGGTCTGTCGTCACGCAAACAGACGCCAAAGCACGAATTACGTAAAACTTTGAAATTAATACTGAATTCGGGAGGCTGGTCGGCAGGGAGGGGGCTCAGCCGGCCTGATCGGCGCCGTCGCGCACCGGGGCGCAAAACAGCGAATAGAGCGTGCCGATGACGGACGAGACTTCCTGGTTGAGGATCGAATAATAGATCATCCGGCCCTCGCGTCTGGTGTCGACCAGTCCATCAAGGCGAAGCCGCGCCAGTTGCTGCGAGACCGCCGCCTGCGGCATTGCCAGGATTTCCTCGAGTTCGGACACCGACTTCTCGCCTTCAGACAGGATGCAGAGAATCATCAGCCGGGTTTCATGGCTGAGCGATTTCAGCAGGTCGCTCGCCTTGCGCGCCTGAACAAGCAGGAGATTCATTTCTTCCGGATTCATGTCGGACTTGATGCGAGGCAATGTCATTTCGGTGCGTGCTCTATAGAATGGATGACCAATATATTGCGCATATGCAATCCGAAAGAGCAACGCCCGTAGCGCTACAAGCTCCAATGCCGCTGAGTTTGGCATTGTTGTGCTAAAGATACACATTTTCGGAGCACACATTCCCCATACCGCATTTGTGCAATGCATTGCAACAATCTGGACCGCTTTGCCGGACGAAACTGGAAAGCCCTTGCTCCCACGGGCACTCAGGTCCTACTCTTGGCATCAACATCAGACCCGCGGTGAGGCTCCTCAAGGGCCATTGGAGGCGGCATTCGATGTTGCGATCTGCCTGATTGCAATCGGGCGCGGGAGGTTTTGATGTCTGAATTCAAGCGTTTCCTTGCCTGTCTCATGGTTTTTCTGCTGTCGGCGCCGGTGCTTGCGCAGGATGGATCGCGGCGAATAGAGACTATAGTCAATGCCGACTATTTCGGATTTGACCTGCGCACGGTGCAGGATGTCGATCTGGATCAATGCAAGGCCGCGTGCCTGGATGACGCGCAGTGCCGGGCGTTCACCTACAATATCAAGGCCGGCTGGTGTTTCCTGAAATCCGATCACGACAGCATCAACCCATTTGAAGGAGCAATAGCGGGCCGGGTGGTCAGCGGCGGCGGACCTGATCTTGGTGCTGCGCCGGACCTGGGCTTCGTCCCGGCATCACTGATGGACGAGGCCCGTGCCTACCGCGAGCGGACTCTTGCGCGTTACAGTGGCGGAGCCGGCCGGGGTGTCGCGACCCTTACCCGCATTGCCCGGAATTCGATCTCCGCAGGCGACATGGAAGGCGCGGTGCGGAACTTCGCCATCGCGGTTGCAGCAAGTCCGGAGCGCAGCAATCTCTGGGCCGAGCTTTCGCGAACGGCACAGGCCTATACGCCACAGGATGCCCAGCTGCGCCGCAGCCTCCTGTCGGTATCCGTGTCCTCGGCACTCAACGCTCACCAGACCTCGCGCACAACAACCGACCGTGCCGATGCGCTGGCAGCGCTGGCCGAAGCCCTTGTCGGGGTTCAGAACTGGCGACCGGCGCTGTCGGCCTACAAGGAAAGCCTTGCGCTCCGGGACGTTCCCGCACTTCGCGCAGCCTATGAACAATTGCGCGCCACGCGCGGCTTTCGCGTTGTCGACAACACGGTTGATGCGGACAGCGCAACACCGCGGATCTGTGTCCAGTTCTCCGAAGACCTGGTCAAGGGTCAGGATTATTCCGGGTTTGTCAGCATTGATGGCACAAATGATGCTGCGATCGAGACCGACACACGGCAGATCTGCGTCAACGGCCTCGCTCATGGCCAACGCTACCGGCTGGTCCTGCGGCTGGGCTTGCCGTCATCGGTCGGCGAAGTGCTTGAGGCTCCGGTCGAACTCTCGCTCTATGTTCGTGACCGGGCGCCCTCGGCGCGCTTTACCGGCTCCAATTTCGTTCTGCCGGCAAAGTCACGGCTCGGCATCCCGCTGGTCACCATCAACGCCCCATCGGCTGATTTGAAACTGTTCCGGGTGGGGGACCGGGCGCTGTCGCAGATCATCACACGCTCGGATTTTCTCAGGCAGCTGAACAGCTATTCCATCGACTCGATCCTGCAAGACCTCGGCGCCTCGGTGTGGGACGGCGCGGTCGAAATTGCCAGTGAACCAAATCGGGAGGTGATCACCAGCATACCGGTCGACACCGTGCTGCCCGAACGCCAGCCGGGCGTATACGTGCTCACCGCCACGCCGCTTGGCGACAAGAGCGAAAACTGGGAGTCGCGCGCCACCCAATGGTTCGTGATTTCCGACATCGGTGTAACAACTTTTGCCGGCGAAGACGGGCTGTCGGTGTTCCTGCGTTCGCTCGATACGGCGAAACCGCTTGGCGCTGTGTCGCTGACCTTGCTGGCGCGCAACAACGAGGTGCTGGGCGAAGCGGTGACCGACGGCGACGGGCGCGCCACATTCCAACCGGGTCTGATCCGCGGCCAGGCGGGACTTGCGCCGGCGGTGCTGCTGGCCAAGGGACCGGATGGGGATTTTGTCTTTCTCGATCTGACGCGAGCCGGGTTCGACCTGTCTGATCGCGGCGTCGCGGGGCGGGCGTCCAGCGGCGGGGTCGATGTCATGGCCTGGACCGAGCGCGGCATCTACCGCGCCGGAGAGACGGTGCACCTGTCCGCGCTTGCGCGCGACGGCAAAGCGGAAGCGCTGGCCAATCTGCCGCTGACGCTGATCCTGCAACGGCCGGACGGAGTCGAGGACCGGCGGCTGGTCTCGGACGGGGTCGCACTTGGAGGCCACGCCCTGGCGCTCGGCTTGCCGGACAACGCCATGCACGGCGCCTGGCGCGCGGCGTTCCACACCGACCCGAACCGCCCGGCGGTGGCGGAAGTGTCGTTCCTGGTCGAGGATTTCCAACCCGACCGGATCGAAATCGAACTTGATGCCGGCGACGGTGTGGTCAGTCCGGAGGTCCCGGCGGACATCTTGGTGACCGGGCGCTATCTCTATGGCGCGCCAGCCGGCGGGCTTGCGACCGAAGGCGACATCGTGCTGAGCCGGACCCGCTCGCTTGACGGGTATGAGGGGTACGAATTCGGTCTTGCCGACGAGGAATTCGAAAACACAAGGATTTCGCTTGACGGGCTGCCGGCGCTCGATCAGGCGGGCAGGGCAACGGTCGAGGTTGATGTGGGAGCACTGCCGGATACCACGCAGTTTCTCACCGCCAATGTCACGATCCGTGCGGCAGAAGGCGGCGGCCGCGCGGTCGAACGCTCGGTGGATCTCAAGGTCGCCGCACAGGGCGCGCGGATCGGCATCAAGCCGCTGTTCGAGGATGGCCAGGTTCCGGAGAACAGCGAGGCGGCGTTCCAGGTGATCTCGGTGGATGCGGACGGCGTGCGCATAGCGATGCAAGGGGTCTCCTGGTCGCTGGTCAAGGTGGAGCGAAACTACCAGTGGTACCGGCAGGGCAATTCCTGGAATTATGAAGTTGTTGATTTCACCACGGAAATCGCCGACGGCGAGGTCGATGTCGCCAATGACGCGCCTGCATCACTCTCGGCCATTGTGGACTGGGGCCGCTACCGGCTCGACGTCACCGGCGCCGAGGGCGCGGAGAGCAGCGTGCTGTTTGATGCCGGCTGGCATGTCGAAAGCAAGTCGATCGAAACGCCCGACGGGCTGGAGATTGCGCTCGACAAGGAGAGCTACAAGGTCGGCGATATTGCGCAGTTGCGGATTTCGCCACGCTTTGCCGGCGAGGCGCTGATCACGGTCGGCTCGGAGCGGTTGATCGAAACCGTTACCGCGACAGTGGACGAGGCTGGTACAACCATCGAGCTTCCAGTAACCGAGGAATGGGGTGCGGGGGCCTATGTCACCGCCACGCTCTACCGGCCAGGTGACGCGCAATCGCGGCTGCCGATGCGCTCGATCGGTGTCAAATGGCTGGCGGTCGATCCCGAGGCCCGCAAGCTCTCGGTCAGCCTCGATCTGCCCGGACAGGCCACGCCGCGCGGGGCGTTCACGATTCCGGTGACGCTGGCCGGGCTCAAACCGGGCGAGGCGGCCTATGTCAGCGTCTCGGCTGTCGATGTCGGCATTCTCAACCTGACCCGTCACGAAGTGGCCGATCCGGAGAGCTGGTATTTCGGCCAGCGGGCGCTCGGGCTCGAAATCCGTGATCTTTACGGCCGCCTGATTGACGGTTCCGCCGGCGTCACGGGGCGTATTCGCTCCGGCGGAGACGGTGCGATGATGCGCTCGGAAGGCAGTCCGCCGCGCGAGAAACTGGTGGCCTTCGTTGAAGGCCCGGTCGCAGTCGGCCCTGACGGGACGGCAAGCGTCACATTCGACATGCCTCAGTTCAACGGAACAGTGCGGGTCAATGCGGTGGCCTGGAGCGCCAGCGCATTGGGACACGCGACGCGCGACGTGATCATTCGGGATCCCGTCGTCATCAGTGCCAGCCTGCCGCAATTTCTTGCTCCCGGCGACCGGTCACAGGTTCTGGTCGAACTGGCCAATACCGATGGCCCTGCCGGGGAGTATTCCGTCGAATTGTTCACGGCTTCGGGCCGAGTGCAGGCTGGCAGCGGATTGCGCCAGACGATCAATCTTGCCTCGGGCGCACGCAGCAGCCTGGTACTGCCGCTCGAGGGACGCCTGACCGGTCCGGACGTCCTCACCATCGCGCTCACCGGTCCGGACGGGCTGTCGCTCGACCGGGAAGAAATTATCACTGTGCGTCCGGGCGCGATGCCGGTGACCACCAAGCGCGTCATCAGCCTGGCAGGTGGTGGCGGCACCTTGCGGATCGATGGCGAGTTGCTGGCCGACAGCCTGCTCGACGGCGCTTCAGTGACGGTGGGGGTCACGCGCAACGCGGCCTTCGACGTGGCTTCGCTGCTGATGGCGCTTGACCGCTATCCCTATGGCTGCGCTGAGCAAACCACCAGCCGGGCACTGCCGCTGCTCTATCTGAGCGAACTCGGTGACGCGCATGGCGGCGGCGATGCGGATGCGATCACCAAGCGCATCAACGACGCCATTACCCGGCTTGTCGCGTACCAGTCCGCCTCGGGCAGTTTCGGCCTCTGGGGCCCGGGATCGGGCGATCTCTGGCTCGATGCCTATGTCACGGATTTCCTGACACGGGCGATGGAAAAGGGATTTTCGGTTCCGCCGGTGGCGAGCCGACTGGCGCTCGACAATCTGCAGAATGCGCTCGCCTACACCACAGATGTGAGTTCGGAAGGCAGCTCGATCGCCTATGCGCTATACGTGCTGGCGCGCAACCGCAAAGCTGCGGCGACTGATCTGCGCTATTACGCCGATAGCCAGATCGACGCCTTTGCCCAGCCGCTGGCGCGGGCCCAGATCGGCGCGGCACTGTCGCTTTATGGTGATCCGCAACGGGCGGCTCAAAGCTTCCGTTCGGCTTTCAATCACGCACGCTCGACGGCGACGCTGGTCGGGGGACGCGACGACTACGGATCCGCCTTGCGCGACGGGGCGGCGATGCTGGCGCTGGCAGCGGAATCGACCCCGACACCGGGCATTGTGCCGGAGCTGATCCGCTTTGTCGGCAATGCCAAGACCGCGCGGCAATCGACCAGTACCCAGGAAGACGCCTGGATGGTGCTGGCGGCCCGGGCGCTGGCTGCCGGCAACAGATCGATCTCGGTCAATGTCAACGGGCAGGTCTTTGCCGGAGCCTATGAGGCCCGGCTGAGCGGCGAGGAGATCCGGGACAATCCGCTGACCATCGTCAATCAGGGCGCCGATCCGGCGGACGCGGTGGTGACCACCATCGCAGCGCCGGTGCAGCCGCTCAGCGCCGGTGGCAATGGGTTCGAGATCAGCCGCAGCTACTACACGCTGGATGGCCAGCCGGCCTCGATCTCGTCGGTTCAGCAGAACGAGCGCTATCTCGTGGTGCTGCAGATGCGCGAAGCCAATGCCTGGACCTCGCGGGTGGTGGTCACCGACCTGCTGCCGGCCGGATTCGTGATCGACAATCCACGGCTTGTCGGCAGCGCCGAGCTTAAAAACTTCCCATGGCTGGGAGAAACATCTGCCAGCCACGCCGAGTTTCGCAGCGACCGCTTCATGGCGGCATTTGACCGGCGCAGCACGTCGAACCGCGATTTCGTCGCCGCTTACGTGGTGCGGGCCGTGACACCCGGGATCTACACCCATCCGGCGGCGGTGGTTGAGGACATGTACCGGCCCGAACTCTCCGCCCGCACGGCGACCGGGTTCATGGAGGTGTTGGGCAGTCCATGATGGGTTTGCGCGGCATCCGATTCCGCCATCGGTGGCGATGGGTGGCGGGCAGCCTGGCGGGATGCCTGATGATGCTTGTTGCCGGCTGGTTCATGCTCGACCGGCTCG